>Ga0207671_10000040_pt1 | contig 216380 bp, 189 predicted proteins | sample KBSC24metaG_FD_184352 | JGI IMG/M metagenome (GOLD analysis project Ga0207671, IMG submission 184352) | Corn rhizosphere microbial communities from Kellogg Biological Station, Michigan, USA - KBS C2-4 metaG (SPAdes) (version 2) | ecosystem: Host-associated > Plants > Roots > Rhizosphere >...
AGTACTGTAACGGCGGTTCCAGCCGATCCGTGGAAAGATACGGCAGTCGTACCGGTGAGATTTGTGCCCGTGATTGTAACGACCGTGCCTGCCGGGCCGGTAGCGGGCGTGAACGACGTTATCGTCGGAGGCGAAGCCGTTACTGTGAATGGGCTCGCGCTGGTGGCGGTTCCTACAGGTGTGGTAACAGCGACCGTTCCAGAGGTCGCTCCAGTTGGGACTACGGCGGAAAGTGAGTCGTTGGAAATTACCTTGAACGAAGCCGCAGCAAGGCCATGAAACTTTACTGCACTCGTGCCAGTTAAGTTCGTGCCCAGGATGATCACTGTCGTACCGACAGTGCCTTTGGCGGGCTGGAAAGTCGTGACAGTTGGCGGCAACGCTGTCACTGTAAACGAAGTTGAGCTCGCCGCAGAGCCACCTGGAGTAGTAAGAGTAATTGTGCCGGTTGTTGCCCCTGCCGGAACCGTGGCCTTGACGGATGTCGCCGAAAGTACTGTAACGGCGGTTCCAGCCGATCCGTGGAAAGATACGGCAGTCGTACCGGTGAGATTTGTGCCCGTGATTGTAACGACCGTGCCTGCCGGGCCGGTAGCGGGCGTGAACGACGTTATTGTGGGAGGCGAGGCCGTTACCGTAAATGTGCCTCCACTTGCGACAACTCCACCAGGAGCGGTGATCGAAATCTTGCCTGTCTTCGCCCCTGTTGGCACGGTTGCCACTAGTGCAGTGTCGGAAGTGATCGACACCATAGTTGCGGCTACGCCACCGAACGTCACAGACGATACTCCCGTGAAACCCGATCCCAAGACTGTAACTTGCGTACCCGCGGGGCCTGTCACCGGCGTAAAGCCAGTAATTTTTGGAGCTGCGGTAAGTACAGTAAATACATTAGAACTTGATCCCGTGCCCGCAGAGCCCTTAACGCCAATAGGCCCCGTGGTCGCATTACCAGGCACCATAGCGACAATGGCGGTATCCGATGCTATTGCGATCGAAGGTGATGTAACTCCGTTGAACGAGACTGCAGTAGCTCCTGAGAAGCCACTGCCTGTGATTGTGACCAGCGTGCCGGTAGAACCACTGGCTGGCGTAAATGCCGTAACGACGGGAAGAACTCCCGGAACAAACTCAAAAGCGCCGATATCGTTCCGAACACCCTGTGGACGATGAACATTGCGCTGGTCCACAATCACTTTGGCATTGTAATCCGCATCAATCGCCGGACTGCCCTTGAGTAACGCAACCGTCGGAGTGAGGCCACCATTGTTGGCGAGAGCAGCTACCAGAGGATTGATCGGCGAAGCTGTTGTGCCAATCTGATCATGGTTGGACCCGCTGACGAATCCGGTTGTCGAGCCATCGCCAACCAAGTTGGATCCACCACTCTTAAGCACACCGGACGTAAAGTCAATGTCAGCGCCAACGATTGCATTCGAATCTGGGTCAGTTACGGTGTTTTCGGCGACTATCGAGCTGGTAATGATTATGCTTCCCGCCGGTGCTCTTACGCCGCCACCATTGCCGGAAGCCATATTGTAAGCTATTGTAGAGTTAGTAATGTTGACCACACCACTATCATTATATACAGCGCCACCAGAGGAGCCTTGATTGCCAGTAAATGTACTGTTTGTGATCGACACATTTCCGTCGACGTAGATCGCGCCACCATGGAAGCCTTGATTGTTGGTAAATGTACTGTTTGTGATCGACACATTCCCGTTGACGTAGATTGCGCCAGCATTACTTCCTATGTTCGTGGCGAAAGTGGAGTTCTGTATGCTCCCGAAACCACCACCGATCGCAATTGCTCCACCGGCATTATACGAATTGTTCTGTGTGAACGTGGAGCCAATTACTGTGATAGTGCCATTACTATAGATAGCGCCCCCGGCATCACCTGCATTGCCAGAGAATATACTATCCGATACAGCAAGCGTGCCATAGTTGAGGATAGCTCCGCCACCAGGATAATTGACATAACTGCAATTTGCAAATGTCAGTCCACTTATTGCGACAGTTGAACCGCTTGGGACCGAAAAAGCGTGGGATGAACTCGATATTGTGATCTTCCCGGCGCTGGGTCCGGTAATTGTAACGCTACTGTTGATTGAAATAGCTCCGGAAGTAATGTAAAGCGTTCCTGATAAACCAGGCGCAAACGTAATCGTGTCGCCGCTGGTGGCAGAGCCGACTGCGGCCCGCAGGGAGCCGGCATCGGAATCGCTAAGGTCGGTTACGGTCCAGTTATCAGCGTGAGCAGATGAGCTTGCGAATAAGAGGCCGAGTAAGACGAGAGGAGCAAAATGGGCAAGTTTCTTCAAGTCAGTATAACCCCTTCTTTGGTGTCCTGAAATCTTGCCGTGCACAAACTGAGCAGCCGACAAGGTCGCAAGCCAAAATCAAATATCGGATTGAAGCTGGCAAGCTATACCTAACTATCAGTCAAGTTGTCAATAGCCAATCTAACAACCTCTTAGTTTGAGAGAGCTGGTGATTATCTACAGCTAACAACGACTATGCTTGGTTGTGATATACATCACACTTATTACTCCCATTTTAAAAATAGAGGTGGCTATGCGGCGCTTATAAATGAGGGGGTAGGGTGCGCAGTCGCTCAGGATATTGCGGACTGCCTTGAACGTCCTGTCCCCACCCTTGTAACACCCTCCTCGTACAAGCGTCTTCTCCTCGCGCATCGCGTCGCGCCGGGAGCTGTGGCATCATGGATCGCAAGGAAGTCGCTATAGCAGCCCCTGCAGGCGTTCCCGCAGCCGCGTATGCCGTTTTCTGCCGCTCTCGCGCTTTATGGCGGTCAGAATCGCCGACTTGGGGCCGACGAGCACTGCCATCTTTCTGGCGCGTGTAAGAGCCGTATAGAGCAGATTGCGTTCGAGCAGGACGAAGTGCTGTGGATGGATCGCAATCACGACGGCCGGGTATTCGCTGCCCTGTGATTTGTGAATGGAACAGGCATATGCAAGGGTAAGTTCGTCGGTCTCTGGCAGATCGTAAACGACATCCGTGCCTGCAAAATCGACGAGAACTGTTCCTTCTTCCCGATCGATCTGATACAGAATTCCGATATCGCCGTTATAGACGCCCTTGTCGTAATTATTCACCATCTGCATAACTCGGTCGCCCGCGCGGAAGATGCGGCCGCGGCGATGGGCTTCGAGCTTATCTTCGGCCGGCGGATTCAATGCGGCTTGCAGGCGCAGATTCAGATTCACCGCCCCCGCGGCTCCCTTTTGCATGGGAGTTAAAACCTGAATGCCGTCGGCCGGAAAGCCTCGCCGTGGAAGGCTGCGCGCAACCACAGCCACGATTTTATCGGCGACTTCCTCAGCCTCTTGCGCCGAAATATGAACGCAGTCTCGCTCCTCCGAGGCAGCCGGGAGGATGGGCTGCTCGCCGGAATTGATCCGGTGCGCGTTGACGACAATGAGGCTTTCCTGCGCCTGGCGAAAGATCTGTGTCAGCCGTGCGACTGGAACCGCGCCGCTCTGGATTATGTCGCGCAGTACGTTTCCCGGCCCGACTGATGGGAGCTGATCAACATCTCCTACCAGTACCAACTGAGCTTGGTCCGGCAGCGCTTTGAGCAGATAGTTCGAGAGGTTCATGTCGAGCATCGAGGCTTCGTCCACGATCAAGGCATCACACGCCAGCGGATTGTCGGAGTTATGCTTGAATCGATGTGTCTCAGGATCGTACTCAAGCAGACGATGCGCCGTTTTAGCCTCGCGGCCGGTCACCTCGGACAACCGCTTAGCGGCCCTGCCGGTGGGCGATGCCAGCAGGACACGCCGATCAAGCCCTTCCAGCGCCGCCACGACAGCCTTTAGTGTCGTGGTCTTTCCGGTGCCGGGACCGCCGGTAATAATGGACATCGACGACGTAAGCACAAGGCGGACTGACCGATCCTGTTCTTCGGAAAGCGTAATTTTGTCGTGGGCCAAAATCCGGTCAAGCCATTCCGGCGCCTTGCGGTCGAAGCCGCTGGGCGCGGCCTGAGTACCTCGCTCGCTAAGGCGCTCGCAGAGGGATACCTCTACCGAGTAAAGTATAGGAGTATAAATGGCCGTTTCGGTAACGCCCAGTAAGCCGGCATCCTCGCGGATGATTTTGCCGTTTGCCACCAGAACGTCTATTGCGGCGGTAACGCTTTCGACGCCAAGTATCTCCGTGGCCTTTTCGGTTAGCTCCTCGTACGTGATATACGCATTGCCGCCGGTTTCCACTGCCTGTGTTAGAACGTATTCGACACCGGCCTCGATGCGGCGCGGATCGTTTTCGGCGATGCCCATGTGCCTGGCAACCCGGTCCGCCATCTTAAAGCCAATACCCCACACATCCGTGGCGAGCTGATACGGGTTTCTCTCAACGACCTCAATGGCCTGAGTGCCGTAGGTACGGTAGATGCGAACTGCGTAAGCCGGCGAGGCGCCATGAGATTGCAGGAACATCATGATGTTCCGCACCTCGCTCTGCTCGGCCCATGCTTTGCGGATTAGCGTTACCCGCTTTTCGCCAAGGCCTGAAACTTCCAAAAGCCGCTTGGGGGATCTGTCGATGACGTCGAGGGTCTCCGCTCCGAAGCGCGCAACGATGCGTTTCGCGGTCACAGGTCCAACGCCCTTTACAAGGCCGCTGCCAAGGTACTTCTCGATGGCAAATGCCGTTGCGGGTCGAACGACCTCATACCGCTGCACCTGCATCTGGCTGCCCCATTGCTGGTGCTTGGTCCACGCGCCGAAACAGATCACATGTTCGCCAACAACAGGATTTAGAAACGTGCCGATCGCTGTGACAAGATCCTTGCCTTCGACGGGCTGGAGGCGCAAGACAGTGTAGCCGTTGTCTTCGTTGTGAAAGGTGATTCGTTCGATCGTCCCCTCCGTAACAGATGGTTCGTCTGTCGTGGGGGACGATCGAAGTTGTTTGAGGCCGATGTCTTCTGAGGGACGCATAGCGCGCTTACCAGTCGGAACTAACATAGCCCGGTGTATAGGGCATCAGGCGTCCCGCGACGTCCTTGGCGATATCTGCTTCGACTACGATACAGTCGGACCTGTAATCGACATTGTGCACCTTGCCGTTCTCGTAGCAGAGGGCAACGAGATCGCTCCTGTCGTAAGGCACCTCTATCGTAAGCGAGACCAGCAGCGAACGCAGCACGTTCTCCATCCGGTCCATCAAATCGCGGATGCCTTCACGCTTCAGAGCCGAAAGTGAGCAGGAATTCTCATGCTCCAGGACCAGCTCACGCAGTTCGTAGGGATCACGAACCGTATCTGCCTTGTTGAATGCAAGAATGATCGGCTTATCCTGAGCGCCAAGTTCATCGAGAACTTCGTCCACGGCCTGGATTTGCCGGTCGCGCTCCGCATGGCCTGCGTCAACGACATGGATCAAGAAGTCCGCCTGTACAACTTCTTCGAGCGTAGCGCGGAACGCGGCGATAAGATGGTGAGGCAGGTTTCGAATGAAACCGACCGTGTCGGTCATAAGTACTGACCAGCCGCCGTGCGGAAGGCCGACCCGTCGAGTCGTTGGGTCCAGTGTCGAGAACAGCTTCCTATCGGCAAGAACGTCGGCTCCGGACAATAAATTCAGCAGCGTGCTCTTGCCGGCGCTTGTATATCCCACAAGAGCGCATGTCGGAAATGGCAGTTTGTGCCTCATCTGCCGCTGCTGAGCGCGCTGTTCCTTGATCTCATCGATTTCTTTGCCAAGGGCAGAGATACGCTCTTTGACACGGCGACGATCACTCTCAAGCTTTGTTTCGCCTGGCCTCGTCCGCCGATGCCTCCCTGCTGGCGTTCGAACTTCGTGTAAAGAGACGAAAGGCGCGGCAGCAGATAATTGAGCTGCGCCAGCTCAACCTGCAGCTTACCTTCACTCGTCCGCGCACGGAGCGCAAAAATATCCAGGATCAGCTGGGTGCGGTCCAGGACGCGCACGTTCAGGATCTCGCCAAGGTTTCTCTGCTGTGTTGGAGAAAGCTCATCGTCGAAAATGACGTAGTCGGCCTGCGTTGACGCGACAAGCGCCTTGAGCTCTTCCGCCTTGCCGGGGCCGATATATGTGGCCATGTCCGGCGACTGGCGGCGCTGCTGGATCGTTCCGACGACGGCAGCTCCGGCTGTATTCGTAAGCTCCTTGAGCTCATCGATACGCATCTGCGTATCGTCATCGCCGCCGTTGTTGATCGAAACGACCGCCAGGACGGCGCGCTCCTCTTTTGTTGTTGAATGTGTTGTAGTTATGGGTATCGTTCTCCGCGCAGCCGTCAATTGCGGCTAGCGCCTTGCGTTGAATATGACCTTTGTGCCGTCTCTTTCGAGGCTGAACGGCATTTCCTTGAGTTCGGCGAGAGCGCTGCGCACGGCGATCTGCCTGTCCGGCGAGCAGTATAGGAGGAGGAACCCGCCTCCACCCGCCCCGGCGATCTTACCGCCGATAGCGCCTGCATCGAGCGCTTTCTCGTAGAGATGATCGATGTTATCACTTGAGATCCGGTCCGTCATCTGCTTCTTCAGTTCCCATCCTGCATGCAAAAGACGTCCAACCTTGTTGATATTTCCGTCTCCAAGGCAGCCCTCAATTTCGCTGACCTGCGCCTTGAGAAGGCCGAGTACGGCCTGACGGTCGACAATATTGGCTTTCTGCTCTGTTAGGATATCGTCAGCGCGGCGTGTAATCCCCGTGTAGAACAACATCAGGGATTCGCCGAACCGTCGCCGAAGCTCTTCGGACAACTCCACCAGTGATGCTCCGACACGTTCATCCGGTTGAAAGTCGAACCGGCGTACATTGCCGAATGCCGCGATGTACTGGTCCTGTTTGCCGATAGGTTTCTTGAGGATCTCGATCTCGATCCGGCAAGCCTCCTCTGCAAGCTGCGATGCTGTGACAAGCTCGCCTTTATATGCATGCATGGCGTTGAGAAGACCTACCGTAACCGTACTGGAAGATCCCAGACCGCTGCCTTCGGATGGAATATCCGCCATTGTCGTGATTTCCACGCCATGGGTGATACCTGTGAGCCGCATGCATTCGCGGACGAGTTCATGCTCGATCTGATCGACGTTATCGACCATTTCCGTGCGTGTGTATCCGACGCGGATCTTGCGGTCGAAACGCTCTTTGATTACGACATAGATGTACTTATCGATTGCCGACGATATAACGGCGCCACCGTCGATCTTATAGTAGTCTTTGAAGTCTGTGCCGCCGCCGGCAAAGGATATACGAAGTGGAGTCTGAGTGATGATCATGCGATAAATAATTCCTTATCGCCCATTATATCACACTGGGTTCCACAGACTTCCCTTCCTTCCCCGCAAACTCTATCGCCGCGAACGTCAAGTTTGACAAACAGCATAGCGGGCGTCATAATCCGGACCGGAGGTACACTGATGTCTAAGAAGGCTATATTTACCGAAGCCGGCCCGCTGCAGGGAGCCCCGTATACACCCGCAGTTCGCGTCGGCAACACGATTTACATATCGGGACAGATCCCGCTTGATCCGGCCACAAGCCGCATCGTTGAAGGCGGCTTCGAGGATCAGGTGCGTCAGTGCCTGCGCAACCTTGCAGCCATCCTGAAGCAGGAAGGCCTGGGCCTGGATAATATCGTGAAGACGACCGTGTTTTTGCAGGACTTGGAGAACTTCGCGGAGTTGAACCGTGTATACGGTCCTTACTTCACCGGAGTTAAGCCGGCGCGCTCGACCTTCCAGGTGGCGCGCTTGCCCATGGATGTACAGATCGAGATCGAAGCGATTGCGGTCGTGGAAGAATAAGAGCTAAGAGAAGAGCCTACGGCATTTATGGGCACAGGCAAGCTGTGCGCCCTACATGGTGAGAAAAAGTCGTTTATAGGTTAGCACGGTAAGCGTTTAATGTACCGCAGGCAAGAACAGCCAGGCACACGGTGATCGGAACACCCTGTTTTTCTGCAAATGCCCTTTTCTCATCGTGTAGGGGTAGAGCTCGTCTCTACCCATCTGTTCTCTCTTCTTATTTTTTCGGGCCAGTCAAGGCAAAAGCCCGGTCGTGAGACCGGGCTTTGCTTATGTGTGACTTACTGCGAGTTCTTCGCAGGCCGACCACGCTTGCGGGGAGCGACCGGCGTACCGGCGTCCGGAGCAGCAGCTCGATTGGCTGCAGCGCGCTGACCGCGCATCTCGCCGCCCTTGCGGCCGATTTCGGCGTAGAACTCAGTTCCACGCTCGCGCTTGACCGTCTCGCCGCCCTTTTTGCCGATGTTCTGATAGAACGTCGCGCCATACCGGCTCTTGACTGTTTCTCCACCCTTCCGGCCTGCCTCACGGGCGAGATCCGGATTGGCGGCGAAACCGCCCTGCTGATCGTGATCGTGGCTGCCTCGATGTGCTTCCGCGATTTTTCGTGCTCCCTCCGAGCCCGCCACGGGTCCTGGTTTTGCCATGATGTACTTCCCTCCTAAGGTATTTCTCGAGATTTTTCGATCAGGTGTTTTCCTGACTTACTACTGGCGTTCTCCGGAGTCAGTAGCGAAGACTGCTCGTCAGTTCGCCCCTTGTCGTAATTGACCGGTTATGCTGGTTGACTCTCTACAGCGTCAGTGAGTTCCTGCTTCTTATCAGCCGCCGCTTGCTTGCCGGCGTCTACTGCTGCCACGACGGATTCCTTCTGATTGGAAATTGCCGTCTTGGTTTTGTCGACCAATTGCTGGGCCGACTCTTTGGCTGTATTCAGCGTATCTGTAGCTTTGCTGCTCAGATCGGATGCCGTTGACTTAACCTGCTCCGTAACATCCTGCGCTTTAGCCTTAATTGTGTCTGTTACCTCACCCGACTTTGCCTTGATGCTGTCGGTAAGGTCGCTGGCTTTGTCCGAGATCTCGCTTGCCTTAGCCTTCGCTGTATCTGCGATGGCAGTAGCCTTAGTCTTTGCAGCATCGGAATACTCATCCGTCTTCTGCTTGATAAGATCCCGAGTGTCATCACCCTTTTGTGGTGCATAGAGCAAGGCAATGACTGCGCCCAATGCGCCACCCACTAGCAGACCGGCTATAAATCCACCGATTCCGCTTCCGCCGTTATCCTGGTTTCCCATTGTTCTCACTCCTTTGATGTATCAGTTGACCGGCCATGGCCGTTTCGCTTGCCGGACACCGTCCCTCCATAGACCGAGAAGCCCTTGCTCACTCCTGCAATCAAGCTGCTCAGATTAACCAACGGCGTTGTTACCGCTTGTTGGACAACTGATGCCGTTCGCTCTACCTTGTCGGAAACGTTATCGGTCATCGTTTCGCTTCTGGTAAGAATGGCATCGGCCTTTTCGCCAACTGTCATTGTTACTCGCTGGACGGTATCGAGCGTATTGGATGCTTTCGCAATCGCCGGTTCCGCCATTCCAGTGAGCTTCTCAACCTGGTCGCTAATCTTTCGTAACGCAATTGCAACCACTGCAAGCAGAGCCACTGCAATCAGGGCGAAGATGATCACGAACACAAATAGCGCCGCGGAGGCAAATGTACTCAGCATGCTAGGTCTCCACTCTTCCTCCGAGAAACTACCCTCTCAAGCACTATGTTCGGGCGTACGGTTGCTAGCATATACCCGAACACCCACTTAGACCAAACTGCTTCGCACGTGTTTTTACTGACATTAGGTGTGATTATACCGCTCCCTTGGCGGAAGTTGTTTGGATCACTACGAAATACCTGTACAATCGGCGGCTTACAATATAACCGCCTAGTTCACTGGGCTACTGCTGTTATCCTTCACAACCTCAACGTTTGGCTGTCTGAAATGGATCAGTCTCTTCCCCTAATTCGATGCATCTCTAAAAGCGTTCGTTTATTATGATACGGTTAAGAAACGCAATCCGTTACCGGCAAGACACTATATAAGATCTTTCAAAGCCTCTCGCTGATGCCCAATCATCTGTCGCACGCCGATTGCGCCGAGATCCATCAAACGGTTCATTCGCGCTCGATCGAAAGGCGCGCCCTCAGCAGTTCCCTGAACTTCGATGAACTTGCCGGTATCTGTCATGACAAGGTTCATGTCTACGGCCGCCTGCGAATCCTCTTCGTACTTGAGATCAAGGCGTTCTTCGCCTTTGACCACGCCCACCGAAACGGCTGCGACCCACTCGTCGAAAGGAAAGCTGCGGATCATCCCCTGCCCCTTCATCCAGGCAAAGGCTTCGACCATCGCAACAAACGCTCCGGAAATCGCCGCGGTCCGTGTACCGCCGTCAGCCTGCAAAACATCGCAGTCCAGCGTCACCGTGCGCTCCCCGAGCACATTCATATCTACAACTGAACGGAGTGAACGCCCAATCAGACGCTGTATCTCAATCGATCTGCCATTCGGCTTTCCCGAATCCCGCTGGCCACGCGTATGCGTAGCCCTGGGGAGCATAGAATACTCGGCCGTAAGCCACCCCTGGCCCTGGCCCTTCAAGAAAGGGGGAACTTTATCTTCGACACTTGCAGTGCAAAGCACCTTCGTTTCACCAAGCTCGATCAAACATGAGCCTTCCGCGTATCGGGCGAAACTCCGGGTAAGTTTGACCGTCCGTGTCTCATCCAATGCGCGTCCATCTTCGCGAGGCATCCAGTATAGCTCCTCTTTGGCTAAAAGCCTTTCCGCGATTATAGCGAAGCGGGCTTAGAGAGTCAAGTAAAACGATAAACTAGACATTACAACGATATGCTTGACGGCTAACGATTTAGCTGCATTAACATTCCCGAATTGCCTCCGGGTTGCCCAATTTAGCTGTCTCTCAAATGCCCAGCACCCATTCCAGCGCGGCTATCCGCGACCGTATAATTTGTGCCCTTACATCCGAATATTGCAATTGCCGTGCCATCTGAAGAGTCTCAAGCGCTTTTGCGATATCGGCAGCCGGTCTTCTGCGCGATTCGTATACAATATCTTCAGCCGATCGGCCTGCGAATAGCGCCAAAGTCTCTGTTGCAGATTGCTGCGTATCGAGTGCCGAAAGCTTATCCACGACGCCTATGGACCAGAGAAGGCACCATACTTTCTCACAGCGCTCCAGGCAGCCTAAAGGTTCCACAAATTGCAATACGGGCGTTTGACAACAATTTGAGGCAGCCACTTCACCGTTACTCGCCAGAAAGGCGGACTCGGCCGGCGTGAAGCAGCGTTCAAGACGCAGATCGGCAGCGATCTCAGTCAATTCGTCGGATGCGCCAAGAACAGCTTTATGCCACACGCACCATGTGGCGGCGGCCATCCAAACGATATCAACTGCCGTCGGCGGAGTCGCATTTGCCTGCAACTGATCGGCCGCATTGTGGCCGATCAGATCAGTTTTGGCTAGCATCGTGATTGTCGCGGGCTTGCTGCATCGATTTCGGCGTGATGACATCGAGGGGACTGTCTGTTTCGATGTGGCCGCCGAGAGTGTCTATCTCGGCGCCGTTCACAAGAATCTGTACGTGCTGGATCGTGGAGAATTGCCCAAGAGTCATCAGGATAGAGTTCAACGCCTGGGCTTCTTCCGTATCGCTCCCGTGGAAATTATCCTTGAACTGCGGCGAGAAGTCGACTGTCGCCAGGCCGTCTTCGATCTTGATGCTCCGGACCGCCGTCCCTTTCGGAAGCGGGCTATTCTTAGCTTCGATCAGAGCGTCAAGCGCAGTCCTGGCCGGCTGGCCGGCTTTGGCAAGCGGCACCGTTATAGGAACCAGGTCGTTTTCATCGCCTTTCGTATTTTGAGCGATGGTGTAGATCGTCACCGTTTTCGGATGTTCATCCGGCGCAATCAAGGGCGGCGATGTCTGCCCCTGTTGCTGTTGAACAGACGGCGGCAACGGCTGTTTGGGTTTGGGGGAGCATCCACTCAGGGCACAAAGGCCCACTATAGACACAACGCCTGCAAGAGCGGCGCTTGTTCGGGCACATAACTTTATCATAGCACCGGAGCTATTCTCCGCCTCGTTCCGCGACAAAATCTATCAGTCCTGCCGTAATGCCCTCTGCGATCCGCTGTTGAATAGCGGGATCTTCCAGGCAAGCCCGGTCTCGTGAGCAATTAATGTACCCGGTTTCGACCAGAACTGCGGGCATCGGACTGCCACGGAGCACACCAAATCCTGTTTGGAAGCGCACGGTATCGCTGCGGGTGCCAAGCGCGGGAATCCCGGACACCTCGCCCACACGGCGGCTGATGTCGCTTGCCATCCTCCGGCACACAGGATTTTGCTTGTGGTAGTAGATCGTCGTGCCTGAATGCGAGTTGACGGCTCCACTCGAATCGCAGTGGACACTGATAAAATAATCGGCATTGACGGCGATCGCCATCTGCGGTCTAGCTTTGACAGGAGGTAGAGTGTCGCCGTCTCGTGTCAAGTATACGGTTGCCCCGTTGCTGCGCAGTGTATCGTAGAGGCGCTTGCTGATTGAAAGCGTAATATTCTTTTCGTATGCGCCATTGTCGCCTACTGCTCCGGAATCGCTGCCTCCGTGTCCCGGGTCCACCATGACGATCTTCCCACGAAGCGCGCCACTGGTCGAGAGAGGAGCTGAACGGCTGCTCTCCAGGTTTACAAGGTATGTCGTGCCTTCGGGACCGGTCTGCGTCGTTACGCTGTAGTCTACGATCTTGGCAAGATCGATAACCACCCTGCCGAAGTTCGCTTTGCCGGCCCGGACAGCTCCGGCACGAACGGCTTTAACGATATCGTTGTCGCCTGCAACGGCATTGAGGCCGTCTACGGCGGCCCCTGCCAGGTCGATGGCAAGGCGGTTAGGATCAAGGAGGGCCATCGTCCGGTAGTGGGTCGTTCCGTTCGTCTTGATGATCACCTGAGTAACCGTATCGCTCAATGGGTGCACCGTCATGCTGGTAACGCGAACGCCATTTGCGGTGGCGGCATTGCCCGGGACATTTCGCGATTGCCCTCCGGCCAGCGGCAAAGCGGGAAGCTCGGAGCCTTGTGTCGACGGCGGACGCGTTGCGACCACAGGCGGGCGAACCGGAACAACGGGCGTCGGCGCAATTGGTTGTGGAGCGCCTGGCACGCCTCCATTCAAAGCCACGCGCACATGGCTGGTCTGCATCGGCGCATCGATTTCATACTTCACATCGCTGCGCAGATCAATTACGACCCGCGCCGTGTTGAAGTCGATCCTGCCTGTGCGAATTTGAGTTACGTCATTTTGAGTGGTCGGAATTTCAGCGGGGCTCGCTGCAAGATCCACTCCGTATAGATCCACATAAACACGGTTTGGGCTTGGAATCTTCTGTACACGGAAGTATACGGGATATGTCGTGTATACGTTAAGGCTTCCGGCATCCTGACGCACCATCAACAGTCGAGCCCGCAGGCTCAGCGTACGTTTTTGCGGATCCCAGGTTTCGGTCGCGCCAAGGGCATTACCGATCTGCTGCATGGGAACGCAGTAGCGTTCCTTCATGAACCGGTAATTGACGGTCGTTGAAGTACCGCTTGCAGCGGTAATAGTTACCGTGCGGCCATCGGCGTTGGGCGTATATGTCGCTCCGAGCAATCTCACGATGTCGGCAGGGGCATAAATCTGGCCGTCATCGCCGACGAACGGCGCAACGACAAACGCCACCGGCTTTCCCCCCACCACGATGGTGACAGGCGCAGCGGATTCGGACCGGGCATACAATCGATCAGGAGCGATACCGGCAATGGCTGACACCATTGCGGTCGCGTAAAGGAAGAAGGAATATTTCACGGGAGCGCGTATCCTCAGCTGCGAATGGGCAACGCAGCACGACAAAATAGGGAGACGACTGGCGAATTGTAACACACAGTTACGCTTTCGGTCAAGGATATGCGGCGAACCGTGTCGAACATAGCTGACGTATGACTCTTAGAATAGGTATCTTAATCTCCGGCAAACATGGCCGGGGCAGCAACGCGCAGGCCATTGTAAACGCCTGCGCAGACGGCCGCATAGCGGGCAGCGCCATCGTACTCGTCGGCAATTTTGCCGAATCTCCTGCCTTGGAACGGGCGCGAGAACTGGGCCTCGAAACCATTGTGGTGAAATCGCCAAAGCAGGATGCCGGTCCGGAAGCGGAAACGCAGTATGGAATGCGGCTGGCAGCGGCGCTGGAGCCGTTTGGGCTCGACCTTGTCTGCCTGGCCGGCTATATTCGCAGGATTCCCCCTGAATTGATCGCGCAGTATCCCGGACGCATTATGAACATTCACAATGCGCTCATTCCGGCGTTTTGCGGTCAGGGAATGTACGGCATGCATGTGCACCAGGCCGCCGTGGATTATGGCGTAAAGGTCTCAGGATGCACAGTGCACTTTGTGGATGAGGGATACGACACAGGACCGATTATCTTGCAGTCGACAGTGCCTGTTTTCGATACGGATAGCGCACACGATCTCTCAAGCCGCGTTCTGGTGGCTGAGCACGATACCTACTGGCGAGCCGTGTCGCTGTTCGCGGAAGACCGGCTGCGGATTGAGGGCCGCAAAGTCGCTATTCTGCCGGAACTCAACTCCTGATATCAGCTGGAAGCTCCGGCTTCTTCCCTTTCGCGATCGTCCGAGGCATCACACCGGCGTATTACCAGCTTTTCAATGCGCCGGCCGTCGATCCTCTGCACCGTAAACTCCACATTCTCGAACTTGGCCACTTCGCCCTCTTCCGGCTGGTGGCCAAGCACTCCGAATACGAACCCGGCGATTGTATCGAACTCTTCCAGCGGAAGATTGAGGCCTAGCTTGGAGTTGACGTCTTCGATATCCATGCGGCCATCGACAACTGCCGTGTCATCGTCGATGAAGGTAATCGTCTCTTCTTCGACATCGTATTCGTCCTGGATTTCCCCAACAAGCTCTTCCAAAAGATCCTCAATCGTAACGAGGCCGGCAGTGCCGCCGTACTCATCCTGAACGATTGCAAGCTGTGTATTTGAGCGCCGAAACTCCTCAAGAAGTTCATCGATACGCTTGTTTTCAGGCACCAGTAGCGGAATGCGCGCAACACGCCTGAGCGGCGCCTTCAGTTCGCCACGCACAAGCAGCGGAAGGATATCTTTAGCATGAACGATACCGGCCACGGCATCGATATTCCCTTCATATACGGGAATGCGTGAATGTCCGCTGGAAAGGATCAGAGATACGATTTCAGCGATGCCGGCCGTCACATCCGCGGCGGCCATGTCTGTCCGGGGCGTCATGACATGGCGCACATCGGTATCACCGAATGAAATCACGTTCTGGATGATTTCGGCCTCATCCTTTTCAATCGCTCCGGATTCGGCGCTTGCCTCCAGCAATTTTTGAAGTTCTTCCTCGGTGACGAGCGGACTGGCAAAAGTGGCTGTGAGTCCGAACGGCTTGACGATGAGGTTTGAGAGGCCGAGAGCGACTGTCGCCAGCCACGAGAACATGAACACGAATACCGCCAGGGGCTTAGCCGCCAAACGCGCAGCGCGCTCGGGATGACGTTGAGCATAGGAATATGGGACAAGTTCGCCGACAGTGATGCTCAGCAGAGCCACACTCAGTGTAAGCAGAATCGTGGTGGTGCTGATATCATGATGAATACCCAGCCTGTACAGATATTTCGCGTATGACGGCGCAAGCACCGATGCCGTCAAGGCAGCGGAGACAAATGTCGCCAGCGTTATGCCGACCTGTGCCGTTGCAAAGACCCTGGCAGGATCGCGCAGCAGGAGTTGCAGCGCCTCCGCAGCGCGAGGTTCAGCGCCTTCAGAGAGTGAGTGATGAAGCCGAGCGTGCCGTGCCGTCACGAGCGCCGTCTTGGCCATCGTAAAAAATCCGTGCAGGATCGTCAGAATTACGATGCTGATGCCGGCCAACACCGGAGCATATGGGGCCGTTGTATATAGCGGGCTCATGAAAAATTTTCGCTCTTAACTTCTTGGGCAACTTTCGACAATACACGCTTCAAATAAGTGAGCGAGCTTAGATTTAAATACGCTCCGAAATGAAGCGAACTGCGATGATGCGCTCATCGGATCGGTAAGTGAACCATATACATGGTCGATGTAAGGACGATTCCAAGCAGGCCGCCGATTATTACTTCCTGCAGTGTATGTATCTTACCTTCCACTCTGCTCTGAGCGACCAGCGCTGCCAGCGCAATTGCCAGGCAGGCGCTGAAGAGATCCGAAGCCCTGTACATCATTGTCGCCGCCAGGCAAAAGGCGATGGCGGAATGGCCGCTGACAATTCCGCCGGACAAGATCGAACCCTTACCGCCGAAAATCTTGCTGATCATGGTAATAACCACGACGAGCACCGAAACGGAAATGATAACCGTAACCTGCAGCGAGTCTTGCTGCATTCCCTCTCGAACCTTAGGAAGTTCAGTGTTTCCGAGGAATAGAACGGCGCCCACGATTACGGCATTGATGGCAGCGATCAACACAGCGCCGGCCGCAATATCCTTGGCAAGCTTAGCAAGCGGATGATACGCTTGCGTCACCATGTCCACAACGCTCTCGACTGCCGTGTTAAACATCTCTGCAATGAGAACTCCGGAGACGACGACGAACAAGACTGCCATCTCGGCGCGCTGCAACCGATAGAGCATTCCCAGAATCAACACCAACACAAGGGTTAAGAAGTGAAAGCGCATGTGTTTCTGGGTGCGAAACACATGGACGATGCCCTCTACGGCATATCGGAACGAATCGAGATGGTTCTTGGGACGGGGTATCTGGCGCATCGTTATCGTTTAGTATTCCACGAAGTATGGATGACTCGCGCCGGAAGGCAGGGATATGCCGACTTCGGTAAGCACCACTGCCGTACGGTCGCGCATATCGACCGCGCCCTCGATAGTTTCGTCGTCGTATCCAAGGAGATGGAGCACACCGTGAACCGCAAGCAGTACAACCTCGTCGAGATGGCTCCAACCTGCGGATCGTGCCTGTTTAGCTGCCGTATCCAGAGATATCACGATATCCCCGAGGACGACTGCATCGCCCTGAGGAAACGATAACACATCGGTAGGCTTGTCCTTACCCCGGTGGTCCCGATTTAAATCTTGAATAAATGCGTCGTCGCAGAGAACCAGACTGATTTCCACGTCGTCAGGGTGGCTTTCATGCCGCAACAGTGCTGTTATCGCCGACACCAGCTTCTTTCGCGGACGGAGTGATGGAAAGGCCGTTGTCATTCGGCTGATCTGAAGATCCATGCTTTGTTTTAGGGGGAGTGTGTTCAATTTTCAGGGAGGCTTCCCGAAGTGTTTCCGGATATTCGACACGGCTGTGCAGCATACCGCCGAGCAGCCGCACGAAGGCCCCGCGGATGCCGCGAAGGTCTTTGAGCGTAATATCGCATTCGTCGAGCTGGCCGTCGGCGAGCTGAGCGCTAATGATCTTGTCCACCAGCGCTTCAATGCTGTTCAGCGTCGGTTTGCGCAGTGCCCGCGATGCCGCTTCCACACCGTCCGCGAGCATCAGGATGGCTGTTTCTCGGGACTGCGGCTTTGGTCCGGCATACCGGAAATGCTGTTCCAATCCATGCGGCACATCCGACCCTTCCGTCTCCATCTGCTGATGATAGAAGTATCGAATGAGACTGGTTCCGTGGTGTTCTGTTATGAACGATTTTATAATCGGCGGAAGATGTTCCTGTTCTGCGATTTCCAGCCCGTCTTTGACGTGCGCCGTTATGATGAGCGCAGAGAGAGACGGGGCAAGCTTGTCGTGGGCATTGTCGCCGGCGGTCTGATTTTCCACAAAAAATTCAGCGCGCCGCATCTTGCCAAGGTCATGGTAGAGCGCGCCCACGCGGCAGAGAAGAGCATCGGCGCCTATAGCTTCGGCTGCCGCAACTGCGAGATTGCCGACCATAACGGAATGCGTATAGGTGCCGGGCGCGAGCTGGCAGAAGCGTTGAAGCAGCTGGCGATTGGGATCGGATAGCTCCAGGAGACCGAGGTGTGTCGTAATTCCGAACGGCTTCTCAAGCAGCGCCGCGCCGAGCGAAAATAGGGCTACGGATATCGTTCCGCTTGCGGCTGCCCACAGAAGCGCCTGCCGCACATCTGTCCAGGCATCGCCCTCAATTCGCCCGACAATCAGCGCCAGGCCGATATTGACCATTGTAAGCATCGCGGCCGCGCGAACGACATCGTTGCGGCTGCGAATATCGGCAACGGCGTAAATGGCAAACAGAGTGGAAAGCAGTGTCATCAGCGGAAAGCGCGTATCATTGCCAAGGAGGAGCCCGCTTTGCGCAGCCATCAGAGCCGTAATAAGCAGAGCGACTCGCGGATTAATAAGGGCGGAAATCAACATCCCGGCCGCTGCCACCCAGAGCATTCCTACATAGCCGAATAACGCCCCGGACAGCCGGACTCCGAGCATGGTATCGTCGATTTTGAGGCCGAGGACGCTGAAAATAGCAAGCAGGCTTAACAGAAGTAAAAGCTTTGTCGAGCGGTAGACTTCGGAATGGTACCGCGCAAGATGAATGCAGACGATGCTCACCATCAGGATAACGAACAGGGCCACAGCGCCGACGACCATGGGTTCGACACGCGGATTCTGCAGTCCCAGGGCGCGCAGCTTCTCGATCGCGGTGGCATTCACCACATCGCCGCGGCGTATCACGATGTCGCCGGCGAAGATTGTCGTATTCTGTGGGTTTACGCGGCGCTGCTCGACATCACGGGCGGTAGCCGTTCGTTCCTGATCCAGAATTCGATTCGGACGGATCAATGACCTCGCCACGGATGCCACGGCGGGAACGATGTCGCGAGGCAGGAGCGATGACGAGATTTGCAGCGCTGCCGTGTTTCGCGCATCGACGAGATCCTCAGTGCGGTCGTTGCGAATCTCACGCTGCATGACATTTGCGACGACAGTCTTCACGACCCGTTCGGCCTGATCCACATGGAACTCGGCAGGATCGGCAATGAGCGGACGAACAGTGACGGGATCTTGTAGGAAAACGCCCACGCGGCGGCGCAGGTCCGTATCGAGACGTGTCAGGCTCGGGGCCTTCTCTGCGCGCTCGCGGCGTATAGCGGCGAAGACGTCGGCGGCAGTCGCATCCGCTTCTGGAGCGGCATAAGGAACCGGTGAATAAACGGCGGGGACGCGGCGCGCGGCCTCGGCGCGCAGGTCACGCGTAGTTTGCTGGTCCACAAAGGTGACAGTTCGCGGAGCGCGGATGTCTTCCGTGCTGAGGTCGCCGGCATGCAGACGAACGCGATCGGGAATTAAGTGCAGGGAAATCAGTGACGAGAGAGCAATGACCGTCATCAGCCACATGATGACGCGCACGGAGTCGACGCGAAGTTTACTCCAGGCAGAGGGGGCTTCTCCACCGGAGAGAAGCAGTCGCAGTTTACGTGATTCCGAGCGGCGACGAGGCTTGGCTCGCCCGCCCGAGAGTATACGTAATGGCAAATTTGGATCTCGGGTCAACGCAGCCGGATCTGCGGACTACCTCCCATAAAAAAGGCGGGGCGCAACGTACAGTCTCCGGCTGCGCTCCCGCTTTCGCTCTAGGACCTGTAGATCGGTCCTCTATAAGGACCTAGCTGCGGTCCTTCTCTTCCTGCTTAATGCGCTTCCGCTTGGCGGCCGCGGCCGCTTTTCGCTTCTTGTCGCTCGGCTTCTCATAGTGCTCGTGCTCACGGGCCTCTTTGAGAACTCCGGTCTGCTGAAGAGCTTTCTTAAATCGCTTGAGCGCACTGTCGAGCGACTCATTCGGGCGTACCGAAACTTGAGTCAAGAACCAACACCCCCTCCACTGCCTAAATCACTTGGATGCAGGCGATTTAACCTGCCACAGCGGTCAAATATACCACAGGTTACAATACGTTGTCAACGAAACACAAATTCGGAGATCCAAGAGATCGCCCGTTCACGGAACTTTTTTGCGCGGATCGCGTCTATATCATTAGATGTCTCACAATATATGATTTCCATCTAAAACTTGGTAAAGATTCCGTGAAGATTATGCCGGGTGCGGGGAACATATTATAATGCAGGATGTTAAATAGATAGATGAGGACGAAATTTCCGGGAACCTATCTATATATTGCCTGCGTACGGTGAAGGGAGGACGGACAGCATGCCAGATGTGTATGAGGCAACAGCAGACGCGCTTAAGGCGATCGATGCTGTTGATGAGCGGAACACCCGCCGTAACGAGTTCGACCGGCTCGTACAGCGCTATCATAAACAAGCTTTCAACATTGCGTACCGCATGACAGGAAATCATGCAGACGCAGAAGATTTGACTCAAGAAGCCTTCGTTCGGGCGTTCCGCTTTTTTGGGAACTACCGACGCGATTGGCCGTTCGACAATTGGCTCTATAAGATCATGTCGAACCTATTTGTCGACGACCTGAGGCGTAAGCCAAAGGCCAAGATGCACTCGCTCGACCAGCCTCTGGACCTTGGGGGCAAAAGCGAGGACGTGTATCTCGAGATTCCTGATAACGTCAATAACCCGGAGCGCCTGGTTATGACAGATCAGCTTGAAGAGCACATTCAAAAAGCGCTCAATGCCCTACCGCCGGATTTCCGAATGACGGTCATTCTGGCGGATATCGAAGGAATGTCGTACGAAGAGATCAGCGCCTCAATGCGCTGCTCCCTTGGAACCGTCAGGTCCCGCCTGCATCGCGGACGTAAGCTGCTTCGTACCAAGATCGCTCAACATGAGCGCGAAAAAGCAATGGCGGCCTAAGAAGTGGTTTTTGCCCGGGCTCGAACAGATATTACATTTCGAGCCCGGAATCGATGTTTCTTAATACCTCTTTTACCGCCACGGCAGGTAAACTGACACACGGAAACGGGTGACAGACATGACAAGTACCATTGAAGCGGCGGGAGGAGTTTCTATCCTGTGAATTGCCGACACGTTCAAGACGCGCTCTCTCCATACATTGATGGACGACTGACAGGGGAAACGATGCTGCAGATTCAGCATCACCTCGATGGATGCCGGTCATGCACTGAAGAGTATTTGATGATCAGCGAAGCAAAGGCGCTTCTCCGGTCGCTTCCAATATACTCTCCATCCACGGTCAGTGAGCGTGCGTTAAAGTTGAGAGTTGAGTATTCTCAAATGCAGGTGCCGGGAATGCTGCCGATGTCGGCATGGTCTCCTCCACCTCGCGGCAGGCGTTTAGTGACGGCGCTGGCTATGTCATGTTTGGGAAGTCTCGTCGTCGCGGCTCCATTTGGTTCGGGCACCTTCAATATGATGGCGATGAGGCCGTTAGGGTTTTCGACGCTGGCCCACATGGATCAAAAGCAGCACGTGGCGGATGCTTCGAGCATGTTTGCTCCGACACGACCGATGCCTGCAAGCATAATGCTGCCGTCATCGGGCTGGACGACTAGCACCGTTAACTATCGGGGCCAATCTCCCTATGGGAATACGTCCTATATAGGTTCAAATGAGGGATATGGCGCCCCAATCGGGCAGCCTTTCGTTGTTGCATTCGGCAGACATTGACGCGCTTGCTAAACAGTAATTCGATAACATTTACAAGTAAAGGGCGAGACGGTTTGCAAACCGTCTCGCCCTTGCTGCGTATGCTAACCCAAAGGCGCTGCCGCGGCGTCGATGACACTCAGCCGGAACGCTGCCGAAATCTCGGTGGTATACTACAATACTGCACTCCCGCGATCAGAGCGGTTGAAGGAGCCCTGTTGATGGATATTATGCCAACCCCCTGCCGGGTGGCTGATGGAGCGCAAGCTCGGGGACGGTTTAAGCTGTCCGCCGGACAGCTGCCGAATCGGATTCTTATGCATTTTACAACCCCATTTGTTATTGCAGTCGCATTGATGGCGGGACCGGCCGGCGCGCAAGATGCGGGAACGATCCCTCCGCCCCCGACGACCTCGGTTCAGCATGGATTGCTGGTCCAGGTTCAAGAGGCGTTTACGAAGATCGCAGCCACCGTGGAGCCATCGGTTGTCAACATCAAGGCTGAGCGCGTCAGAGGAAGCGACGCGGGTGACGACACGCCCCCAACTGCCTCTCCCGGCAAGCCCAAGAGCGGCGGTCCCCCATCCGATCTGCTCCCTGGGCCTCGCATGCCGCGCCGATCTCTGGCGACCGGTTCAGGAGTTATCATTCGCTCAGACGGTTATATCCTGACGAACGATCATGTCGTAGACGGCGCGGACAACGGCATTGTAACTGTCACCCTTTATGACGGCCGCGAATTCAAGGGACGGGTCTATCCAGACTTCCGCAGCGACCTGGCCGTAGTCAAAATCGATCCCGGCTCAAAACCGCTGCCGGCAGCGACATTTGCTCCCTCCGCGGACGTCAAACCCGGCCAGTGGGCAATTGCCGTAGGAAGCCCGTTCGGACTTTCAAATACGATGACAGTGGGTGTTATCAGCGCCATTGGACGCCATCAAAGCATTCCAGGCGAAACGCCAAATCAATCGCGTTACTACCCTGAGCTCATCCAAACGGACGCTGCCATCAATCCTGGCAACTCCGGTGGTCCTCTCTTCAATATCGACGGCCAGATCGTCGGTATCAATGTGGCCATCGAATCTCCCGTCGAAGGCAGCGCAGGTGTCGGATTTGCCATTCCCAGCCGCGTTGCTCAGCAAATCATGAACACGCTGATTGAAAAAGGGGCCGTTGCGCGAGGCTATCTGGGTGTCGCTCCCGGCGACCTCACTCCAGCCCTGGCGCAGGAATTTGCAGTCAACAGCGGAGCATTCATACAGGACGTCAAGCTATCTAGTCCGGCAGGAAAAGCCGGGCTTCAGGCCGGCGATATCGTGACATTATATGGCGGCAAGCCAGTCGCCGACGAAGTCGGTCTTCGCGAAGCGATCTCCGATTCGGAACCCGGAAAGCCTGTCAGGATCGACTACATTCGCGGCGGCATTCCCGGTCATGCGGATGTTACCATTGCTGCGGCGCCTAGCGATCGGGCCAAGAAACCTACGGCTCCCATGATTCCCATGGCCAAGCACCCCAAATTAGGCCTTACTGTTCGCGATGTTACCGCTCAAGACAGGCAGTCGAACGGCTTCACGCCGGATACCACAGGAGCATACATTGACGGGGTCGATGCGGGCAGCCCTGCGGAAGCCGCCAGCTACGTGAACGGCATACTCCTTACACGTGGCACCGTTGTGCAAAAGGTAGGACGCACTGTCATTCACAACGCTGCCGAGTTCAAGAAAGCCATTGATGCGCTGGGCGATCAATCAGGCACGACACTCATTATTCTTTACCAAACGAATAACGAAGTGCACCAATCGGCCATGACGATCCACTTCTGAAATGTCGCAGGCTCCCTTCCTTACCCCGTTGAAGAGGAGATGGGGAGGGGAGCCTGCGATACATCTCCACCTCATTCAGCTATCTGCTAATTATGACAACATCTCCAGCGTACGAGCTACCGTATCTGCCAAATAGCGTGAGGGGTTACTCTTTGCCTGCTCCAGAGTAACGTTTTCGCCCACCAACGCGGCTGCGTGACGCAGCCCTTGCGCTTGTAAGGCCGTGACTGCGCTATCGTCGACACTGCCGCCGACAGCAAGTAAGGGGAGGTTGAGAGCGCGACATCGTTCTAGCAATCCTGAAATCAGCTTGCCGGATAGAGTCTGGCTGTCTATTCGCCCTTCTCCCGTTATCACCAAATCGGCTCCGGCCGCGCGCCGCTCGAACTCGGCGGCTTCCATCACGACATCGATACCGGAACGGAAATCAGCCTTGAGGAATGCCGCCAGCGCCGCGCCAAGTCCCCCCGCAGCGCCTGCGCCGGCAAGGTCAGCAACATCGCCCCCCAGATCCCGCCTGACGATATCCGCATAGTGAGTGAGCGCTGCATCCAATTCCTCAACGGCAGCCGCATTTGCTCCTTTCTGCGGCCCATACACGGCGCTCGCGCCATTCGGTCCGATGAGTGGATTGCGGACGTCCGATGCCGCAATGACGGACACCTGCCCAAGAGGAAACACAAAATCGTCGAGATCGATGCGAGCCAGATCTATGAGCGCCGCGCCACCTGGAGCCAAAGAACGCCCTTCCGCATCAAGGAAACGCGCGCCAAGCGCCTGCATGGCGCCTGCGCCTCCGTCATTGGTTGCGCTTCCTCCCAGACCGACAATGATTTCGCTAACTCCATCACTCAAGGCAGCGCGAACAAGCTCTCCCACCCCATACGTCGTGGCTGTCCGGGGATCGCGCCGGTCTTCGGGCGCGTGGTGCAGGCCTGAAGCGCTAGCCATCTCCACCACAGCCCGGCTCTCATCAGGCCCCAGAAGGCCGTAGGAAGCCCCTACAGGCTCTCCTAAGGGGCCTGTGACCGTCAGCAACACCCTCCGGCCACTCGTCGCAGAAATCAGCGCGTCCGCGGTGCCTTCGCCGCCGTCGGCCAATGGTGTCAGAACAATATCCGCATCCGGCCAAACGCGGCGCACGCCCTCCGCCATGGCCCGCGCGACTGCGTCGGCGCTGAGTGTCCCCTTAAACGAATCGGGCGCAATGACTACCTTCATTTTCTTAAAGCCTCCCGATAAAAAAGCCGCCCACGTTAACGTGGGCGGCTCTCTATCCATGCTTCAGCTAAATTAGCCGATGAGCGCCTTAACGGCAGATGCAATATGATCGGCATCGATACCGGCAGCGGCAAGGAGCTGCGCGGGGGTGGCCGAGCCGGGCATCTTCGTCACAGCCAGCTTCTTGATAATTGGTGTGGCGCTTCCAAGCCCCTCGAACGCCTCAAGAACGGTATCGCCGAGACCGCCTTCCGTCCAGTGGTCTTCCACTACGAGAATGCGGTTCTGGGATGCAGCCGCGGCAGCCGTGAGCCCCGCGACGTCGACCGGCTTGACCGAGTAGAGGTCCACGACACGGATATTGATGCCTTCCGCGGCGAGCAGCCCATGGGCCTTGATCGCCTCATGCAGCGTGATACCCGCGCCCACGACCGTAACCTGGTCGCTGTCGGACTGCTTGACGACCTTGCTGCCGCCAATTGGGAATTCCTCATCGGGAGCGTAGAGGATCGGGGTCTTTTCGCGTGTGGTGCGGATATAGACGACGCCTGTGAGGTCCGCCATCGTGTTGACGAGCTTAACGGTCTGCCCGGCATCCGACGGATAGAGAACCGTGCTGCCATATACAGCGCGCATCATGGCGAGGTCTTCCAGCGCCATCTGCGAGGGTCCATCTTCGCCGATGCTGACACCGGCATGCGAACCCGAAAGCCGGATATTGGCATTGGAGATGGAAGCCATACGGATCTGATCGAAAGCGCGTGAGAAGAAGGCGGCGAATGTGGAAGCGTAAGCAACCTTCTGGCGAACACCGAAGCCTACCGCAGCGGAAACCATCTGCTGCTCGGCAATGAACATCTCGAAGAACCGGTCCGGATGGACCTTCTTGAACTCTTCGGCATGCGTCGAGTTGGATACTTCGGCATCCAGAACGACAACATCGGCCCGGCTGTAACCGATAGCGGCAAGAGCGTCGCCATAAGCCTTGCGTGTCGCTTCCTTGGTTCCAGCATCGTAAGCGGGCAGCTTGAGGGGCGCGGATGCATCGACCTTGGCGGGTTCGATCGCTTCCGGCTTTGCGACGCTGATAAGAATGTTGCGCTCACCGCCAAGTTCCTCGATCGCCTGCTTGGCCTGGTCGGCGTTCAAAGCCTTGCCATGCCAGCCGTCCTTATTGGCCGTGAAGCTGACGCCGTGGCCCTTCTCGGTCTTAGCAATCAAGACTGTCGGAAGCTCGGTCTGCGCCAGAGCTTCCGAATAAGCAGCATCAATGGCGGCAACATCGTGGCCGTCAAGCTCGATCACGTGCCAGCCGAAACCCTTAGCCCGGGCAGCATAGGCGGCGCTGTTCCAACCAAGGTCGGTTTCACCTCGCTGTCCAAGACGGTTGAGGTCGAGGATTGCAATCAGGTTGTTGAGCTTGTAGTGGGAGGCCTTGTCGAACGCTTCCCAGATCGACCCTTCAGCCATCTCGCTGTCGCCAAGGACAATCCATGCGCGCGCCGGCAGCTTATCGACATATTTCAGGTCAAGCGCAACGCCGACACCAATCGGAAGCCCCTGTCCCAGGGAACCGGTAGCAACATCTGCCCACGGCAGAACATGCGGGTTCGGATGTCCTTCAAGGCGGCTGCCTTGCTTGCGCAGCGTCAGAAGCTCAGCATCTGTTATCGCTCCAGCCGCCTTGTACATTGAATACAGCACCGGGCACGCGTGCCCCTTGCTGAAGATCAAATGGTCATTGTTGGGAGCCTTCGGGTTGTCCCAATCATACTTCAAATACTTCGACATCAAGACAGACATCAAGTCGGCGGCGGACATTGATGACGTCGGATGGCCGGAACCGGCTGCTGTCGTGCAGCGGATACTGTCCACGCGCAACTGTTGCGCAAGTTCTTTCCAATTCTGAATCTCGTCCGGCATGGTGAACTCCTTAGATCAAGGCAGGTGTGTTTTCTCGTTAAAAGCCTGTGGCATTATAGTCTAAACCAAAAACGCAAGTCAATCGTGACCATGCATTAAGATTGGTTATAGATTGGTAATAAGTTTAGATTGAATCTGCTCCAAAGCCCACTCGGCGTGCTCGCGTACCAAAAGTTCGGGATCCCTTTCAGCAGCTATCGTGAGAGCAGGCACGGCGCGTATATCGCCGATATTGCCGAGGGCGACACAGACATTCCGGAGCAGTCCGCGCCGCTTGGTCCGGCGTATAGGGCTATTCCGAAACTTCTGCCGGAATGCCTCATCGTTAAGCTGCAAAAGTTCGATCAAGTCGGGCGCATTCAGATCTTCACGCGGTTGAACGGCCAGATCAGCCGAGGCTCGCGCAAATTTGTTCCATGGGCAAACGGCGAGGCAGTCGTCGCAGCCGTAGATCCGCGCGCCGATTGCGGGCCGCAGTTCCACGGGAATGCTGCCCTTCAACTCGATCGTCAGGTAAGAAATGCAGCGACGGGCATCAAGCACGTAAGGCGCAGTTATTGCTCCTGTCGGGCATGCGGGAATGCACCGCGAACAGCTTCCGCAATGCGGCGTCTCCGGCAAATCGGGCGTAATGTCCGCATTCAAAATAATCTCGCCGAGGAAGAACCAGTTGCCCAGTTGCCGCGAGATCAAATTAGTATGCTTGCCGATCCACCCTAACCCTGCGCGCATCGCTAAATCGCGTTCGGTGATCGGCCCTGTGTCGCAATAAGCCTTTCCATCCGCCCCCGGAATAAGCGATCGCACAAATTCCAGAAGGGTATTGAGACGCGCCCACATTGTCTCATGATAGTCGTCGAAACGGGCATAGCGGGCAACAGTCCCCGTAATTCCACCGCCACTGTCATTGATATTCTGCGGGCGTCCGTTCTCGGGCGAGTAATTCAGAGCGACACAGATAAAAGTGCGCGCATTGGGAAAGACAGCTTCCGGATCGCCGCGTTTCGGCTCCTGACGCTCCAAATAAGCCATTTCGCCAGCATGGCCGTTCTCGATCCATTTTCGATATCGGTCATGATGTTCAGGAGGCGCCGCAGTGGTGATGCCGCATAGAGCAAACCCAAGACGCGCGGCCTCCGCTTTGATGCCTTCGGCCACGTCTTCAGTCTGAACCGGCGTCATAAGTTCACCGTTAATCAAGCTTTTGGCGTCCGCCGTAGCCAGCGTCGATGTCATGCCAGTACTCGATCGTATCTTCCCCCAAATGCCAGCATAGAAACACCTCGCGATCAGGATCGGAATTTAGGAAATGGGGGAAGTCGACGAGTCCGCGGCCAAGGTCTTTGATCTGAATGCCTGCGTCGGCAATTTCATCCAGAAGACGCTGCGCCTGTTCTCTTTGAGGTCCGGAAGCGTCAACGACCGGACCACGCCCATTTTGGCGCACGATCGGCGCCCCAGAGATTTCGCTGTCTGCAGCGCGTTTCTTGATCTCCGCGACCAGATCGTTAATTCGGACTATTTTCTTCCGGAGTTCGGGTATCGTCGCCCTGGCTTCCTGCAGAGTAAAATGTTTGCTGAATTGTGCCATCTATTTCCATTGCCAAACGAATCGTAATATGCGGTGGTTCATAGTATCGGCGACATAAACATCGCCACGAGGCGCAGCGTTTCGCGGTACGCGTGTAGGCGGACCAATAGCGAGACCGCTCGGTCTATTGAGTAGGCCATGCCGTTGCGGCAGCCGGTCAATTTTCGATAGCACCTGAAAATCGCGGCGATCTATTACTTGAAGACGGCCGACCGACGGGTTGCCGTCGGCGAGGAGGTCGCCGCGTTCGGCGATATAGACAAGGCCGGCGGGATCTACGACCACCGCCCTGGGTTCGACAAGCCGCGGCACCGATCCATCGGGGGTTTGCAGTAATCCGCCTAATTCTCCGGTAAACCGTCCCATCGGATCAAAACGCAGTACACGATGCGTGAACGTGTCGGCAACATATACGTTGTCAAATTCGTCGATTGCAATCGACTGCGGACTTTTAAGCCGCCTCGCTCCGGGGAGCTCGCCGATAAATCCAAGAAACTCGCCGGATGCCGAGAACTGCTGAACACGCGAGTTGCCGGTATCAGCGACGTAGATCAATCCTGATCGCGCCACGGCTATCGAGGTAGGCCCGAAGAATTCCCCGGGCATCTGCCCGCCCCGGCCAAATACAAGAGACAACACCCCGGAAGCTGAAAACTTCTGAATCCGGTTGTTACCCTGCTCCAGGACATAGAATGCGCCATGAATATCGACATCGATGTCCTGGGGTGACAGGAATTGACCATGGCCCTGGCCGCGAGTCCCGATCGCGGCAACGCCGCCGTCAGGGGTTATTCTTTGCACGCGGTGGTTATACGAATCCGCGACAAATAATATGCCGCCGGCGTCTACAGCCAATCCGGTCGGAAAGTTGAACTCACCGGATTGCACGCCCCGCTGCCCTATTGTCTCTGTAAGGCAGAAGTTGCCGGGCATATCCGGCTGCAGCGCCATTGTGATAGCCGGATCGCCCGACGTTCTCTGCGCTTCCAGAAGGGCGCCGTAGTAACCGCGTTGTTCCGTCACTGTAACCTGAGCCAGAGGTTTGCCCTCGGCATCGGTGCCCAGGCCTCCAAGATGCGGATGCGCCTCTTGAGGTTTATCTGTAGTTTGCGGAGTATCCTCTTCGGGCTGCTTGCCCTCATCTCCGAGTTCTAAAAAGTCAAATCGATTGCTGGTCATTTGCCTGTATCTCTCGCCTGTATTATAACCGATCGGCATACTCCTGAGAGAACAGAAGAATTATTGCAAACATATAGTTGTAAGAACCGGGCAATCGTTTGGTAGAATTAAGTGGGTACCTTACGCAATCCGGTTCGCCTTGACTCAGTATTGGCCTCATGCTATACTCAAGTTATTACGACGAGAACCGATTCCGGGTACAAAATATTCGTTCGTGGGATAAAAACGATGAAGTTGTCCTTACATCAAAACGATCCCCGAACTGAAGGAGTCTGTCCTCTCCATGGGCTGGAAGACACGCAAGGATAAGTTAACATCAGACCAGTCGGCCGAATCCGAGGAAACTTCGCAAGAGATTCTATCCCCGGAAACGAATGCGATCGAGTCGGAGCAGGCGCGCAAACCATTTTTGCTCGACCTGGACAACGACGCGTTCGGATCGAGTGCGAGTCACACTTCACTAGACCCAGCGGCTTTTTCATGGTATCAGACTGCGCCGATCGTTGTCGGTGACGAACCTGAGGAAGCCCCTCCGGCTAAGCCGAAGGCTGCACAGTCCCCTCCGGCATTCACTCCTATCACATCAGTTCCTAACGCGTTTGAGGAGTTTGCAACAAAACCGACCAGCTTTGCGCCCGGGTCTCATCCGGATAGCGTACCGCTTTCGGGTGGGCAATGGGATCCTCAGACGCCTCAGCGAAGGGCGCCGGCTTCAAACACCGCGCAAGATCAACCTTACACACCGCCCGGCAATTACAAACCGGACGTTCAACCCGCGTTCTCAGAGCCGGGAGCCGCCGCATCGTGGGATTATGTGGAGCCCAATCTCGGGCCGTCCATCAGCAATCCTGTGCCATCAATCGAGCAGTTAATGACGCCGCCTAACCATGTTCCGCCACCGCCCGCGGCGCACATACACGAACCTGTGCCTCCCGTGCCCGACAGCTTCCGCCCAACGTTCCTGCAGACGCAGGCGCCGCCGCAGTCGTCAAATTACAGTCAACAAGGCCAACACGCTCGCCACGGACGCGAAGATGTCGCGTCAGGTCTGGTTCTACAGGACAATGATCTCGGCATTCCAAAGGTCGCGCCATTTATCTTGAATATGGGATCGGGATCGGAAGCCTCCGACCCCATTGAGCAACCCACCCTTGTAATCCGGTTCAAGAGCCTTGCCGCGCGATATACGATCACTAAAGGCATCACCACACTCGGCAGGCCGGACAGCGACACAGGCAATTATCCCGATGTGGAGATCGACCTGGACGAAGGCGTCTCGCGAAAGCATGCCGAAATACGGCTCCGCGGAAGCCGGTACTACCTCATCGATCTCGGCAGCACCAACGGCACATTGCTGAATGGGCAGGCCGTAATCGCGCTGACGGAGAACGTTTTGACGCATGGCGACCGGATCAGGATCGGCGAGATGACGGAGATCGTATTCGAGTGACGGAGTACTTCGTCTCGGCGAATGTCGCAAATATGTATGCCGAACCGCAGACAAGCTCAGAGATGGTCTCGCAGGCCATCTGCGGCGCACACGCGACTCTTATCGCATCCGATGGAGAGTTTGCCCTCATCAAGACCGAAGACCGCTATCAGGGGTGGGTACGCCAGAGCAATCTCGTGTCGGCCTGGGACACATCGGATTACCTGAAGACGGCGACCTCTCCCCTTTTCACGGATGTCCATGAATCCCCATCGCCTCGTTCTGACCTTCGAACGAAACTGCCCTGTTCAAGCCGCGTCTTCATCGCCCACGCCGGCGGCGTCGGCGATTACGTTCCGATCATGCTGCCGGACCGGGTAAACGGGTACGTTCACAGGCTTTGCCTTGACGTTACACAGAACGAGCAGGACGCCAACTCTGCTCCTATCAATCCTCCAAGTGAAATTGAGCCTGCCGGTTATTTGAGACAGGAAGTGATTGCGGCGATCGGGGAGCGAGTCGTGGATATTGGACGGCGCTTTATCGGAACGCCGTACCTCTGGGGCGGAACGACGCCATTCGGCATCGACTGTTCCGGCTTTGTGCAGCTGTGCTATCGCCTTTCAGGCATTCAGCTCCTTCGCGATGCGCACCCCCAGTTCCAGGACAAGAGATTTTTTCGCGTCGATGAAGGCGCTACATTCGACGAAGCGCCTTTGCTATGCGGCGACCTTGTTGCGTTCAGCAATAACGAAAGCGGCCGTGTGACCCACATCGGCCTTGCGGACGGCGCGGGAAGGTTCCTGCACTCTTCAGGCGGACGCGGAGTCTACTTCGACTGGTGCACATCCCCCAGATACAGCGCAACGTTCGTCGGTGCTGTTCGCCTTTCATCGGATGCCGATCTTACGATCGACAGCGCGTAGAAACCGGTTATTCTCCACAGTCTTAGAGAATGAATTCCGTTCGCACCACATATTGAATCCCGCCAGCGCTGCCAACACAATCAATTGGTCCCATATCGGCAGATAGAGCGCCAGAGACACCCCTATGACCGCCCCGAAGGCATTCGAGCCCGTATCCCCCAGCATGATCTGCCCAAATGCATCCAGCGGATAGAGGAATGCAGCCACAGCGATCGCAATGAACACGAAATAGCCCACGCTTAGCTGCCCTTGCAGAGCAAGCGACACAATGACGATTGTCGCAAGCAAAAAGAAGCCGAACAGTGAACGGCCGGGACGCAGGTCCAGGAGGTTCAATGTATTCGCGGCAAGCGGAATCAAGAAGAACGCCACGACACAGTGGCCGATATACGGATACCAGAGAATCCCGGCCGCAATGAGGCTCACGACGGTTCCGCCGATCAGCTTGATAGCGCCTGTGGTAACCTTGCCGGAAAATAAGGCGCGGAGGTGCCCCTTGAAGCCGCCCACACTGCGATCGCCCCGGACATCATCCCAGAAGCCCAGAATACCGAAGGTCAGGAGGACAAGCAGGAATGCTGCCTTCGTGCCGAGCGGCGCGCCATCGGCGAACCAGGATACTCCATAGACGAACGCTCCACAGAGCACGAAAGCTAGACCAGCAGACTTTGGAATGTGATCGCCTCGGAAATTGCGGCCGCGCAGGTCGAACCGCGCGGTAATCCACGCGGTTCCTCCAACGCCGAACGCCATTCCGATAATCAGTAAGACGAGATCGAGGACTGTCACTTGACGACGGTCAGGGGCGTGAACGAACGAGCTCGAATGCTGACCTGCGCCGCGATCCGCTCTGCCACTTCCCGGAATGCGGCAGCGTATGGACCGTTGGGACTGTTAACGACGGACGGCGTGCCCTCATCCGCTTCAGCGCCGATTTCAAGCGCCAGCGGAATACCTCCAAAGAACGGCACATCCAGTGCCTCGGCTGCCTGCTCTCCGCCTCCATGCGAAAAGATGTGGTGGCGTGAGTTGCACGTCGGACACAGGAAGTAGGACATATTCTCGACGATCCCGAGGATGGGAACGTCGAGTCGCTTGAACATGGAGACGGCCTTCACGGCAACCGCAGCGGCAAGGTCCTGCGGCGTCATGACAACGACAGCGCCGGAAAGCGGAATGGCCTGCGCAAGCGTCAGCTGCGCGTCTCCAGTGCCCGGCGGGAGATCGACGATCAAATAGTCGATTTCGCCCCAGAGCACATCCCGCAGGAACTGCTGCACGGCTTTGGCCACCATCGGTCCCCGCCAGATCACGGCGGAGCCGCCGGGCTGCAGGAAACCCATCGATATGATCTTCACGCCATAGCGTTCGATCGGGATGAGCTTCTCCTTGGTATCGTCGACTTCCGGCTTCTCATCCTCCGCGCCCATAATGATCGGGATCGACGGGCCGTAGATATCGGCATCGAGCAGGCCGACTTTCGCGCCGGACTGAGCGAGCGCGCATGCGATGTTTGCGGAGACAGTGCTCTTGCCTACCCCACCCTTACCGGAAGCAATGGCAATGACGTTCTTGACACCTTCGAGGGCAACCTGGGATGGTATTCCACGGCCTGCAGTGGGCCTGACACGCGCTGTCAGGTTGATTGCGATATTCTCGACACCGGGAATTTCGCCGACAGCCTCGCGGCACATCAGCTCTATCTCTTCTTTCAACGGACAGGCGGGAGTTGTGAGTTCTACTGTGAACGAAACATTCCCGCCGGTTATTTGGAGATCCTTGATCATACCGAGGGTTACTAAGTCCTTGTGCAGATCCGGATCGATTACTTTGCGAAGCGCCTGTAGCACATCGGCTTCAGTTATTGTCATGATTTGAGGTATCCTCGAACAGAATTCTACCTTTGGTCAAGAGGGCTTGTCAAACGATGACGTTAAGATCGCGTGGGGATACATTAACGGAGCTGCGCCCTCCTGCAAGAGTTGCCGAAAGATGGCGCCGTATTCTGGCGCCGGCCGTTGGGCGGCCGTTCTCAACACGCGGTGTTGAGATTGCATGCCGCCTCGCCAAGAGCAGCGGCGCAACATTGTACTTAGTTTACATCCTGGAAGTGCCGCGCACATTCGGCCTGGATTCTTCGCTTCCGGAACAAGAAGCGGAAGCAAAACATGCTCTTGAGGCAGCAGCCACAACGGCGGCGCGATTCAAAATTACATTGATAACGCGCACCCACCGGGTCAGAAGCGCCAAGGAAGGCGTGCTGGCATTTATCAGCGAACAGGAAATCGATTTGCTGGTTCTAGGCGCGCGCCCCGACGAAGCGGACGGCCTGCCCAGGGAACTATCACGTGAGCTATTTCTCACCGCGCCCTGCGAAGTAGTCGTAGACTACATCGCAGGCGAACGGCAGGAGCCGATGGAAGAGGAAGAAGAGGAATGACCTAACCCCGCCGGTCGTCTCTCGGCGGTTGAAACCGCGGCTAGTGGCAGAATGCTTTCAGCATAAGTCCACCTTCGTGGACTCCTGTAGGTATCGCTACGCGATGAGTTTAAAATCGTCGCGAAGCGACACCTCAAGGAACCCGCGAAGGCGGGTTTGTCACCAAAGGTGTTCACCTAGCCGCGGTTTTAACCGCCGGGAGCGACGGGGGGTTAGGCATCCCTCACACGTCCAATATAATCGGCAGGATCATTGGACGTCGCGCGGTCTTTTTATACAGGAACTTGCTGACGGCATCGCGCACGTCTTGCTGCACCACGAGCCAGTCGCTGTCGTCGTCGGGAAGGCTTATGAGCTTATCGACAATGACTTTCTTGATGTCGTCGACGAGTTCTTCCGACTGATCCATATAGACGAAGCCGCGTGAAATTACCTCGGGGCCGGAAACGATTTCGCCGGTCTCTTCGTTGATAGCCACTACGAGCACCAGGAAGCCGTCCTGGCCGATATGCTGACGATCGCGGAGAACTACTTCGCCGACATCGCCGACAGTTGTGCCGTCGACGAGAACTGCGCCTGACTTCTCAACCCTGCCGGCAATCCCGGCGACGTCCTCGTTCACCTCGACGATATCGCCGATTTCGGCGCGGATGATATCCTCGACGGGCCATCCCATCTCTTCCGCGATCTTGGCATAGTGATGGATCATGCGGTATTCGCCATGAACAGGCATCACATACTGTGGATCCACGATGTTGAGCAGAAGCTTGAGCTCTTCAGCGTAGGCATGTCCGCTGACGTGCACCGGGGCGATGGAATCGTATATGACGTTTGCGCCGCGCCGGAACAAGTGGTTGACGGTGCGCCAGATAGCGTCTTCGTTGCCCGGGATCGGAGAGGCGGATACGATGATAGTGTCGCCGGGAACGACTTTGATCTTGCGATGGTCATCCACAGCCATACGGGATAAGGCAGCCATCGGCTCGCCCTGTGAACCCGTTGTGATCACCGTAACCTGCTGCGGGAAGTAATCTTCGATCTCGTCGGCGCGAATACGAGTGCCTTCGGGGATATGGAGATAGCCCAACTGCTGCGCCAATTCCATGTTCCGCTCCATCGACCGCCCCATCAGCGCAACCTTGCGGCCATTGCGGACAGAAACATCCACGGCTTGCTGCACGCGGTGGACATTGGATGCGAAGCAAGCAACGATCACGCGCCGAGGCGCCTGCCGGAAAATCTGATCGAACGTGTCGCCGATGATTCGCTCGGATTGAACGAAACCCTGACGCTCGACATTCGTACAGTCGGACAGCAGGACGAGAACGCCTTCCTGGCCAATACGCGTGAGACGGGCAATGTCGAACAGCTGGCCGTCGACGGGTGTCTGGTCGAACTTGAAGTCACCGGTATGAACCAGTGTTCCGGCCGGAGTATGGATCGCGAAGCCAACGGCATCCGGGATCGAGTGCGAAACGCGGAACGGCTCCACATCGAACAGGCCGACCCGAAACCGATCCTCAGCCTTGAACACGTGAAGCTTGACCTTGTCGAGCATCCGGTGTTCGCTGAGCTTTCCTTTAGTGAAAGCAATAGTAAGCGGCGTACCGTAGACAGGCACGTTAAGCTGCTTGAGAACGTAGGCGAGAGCGCCGATGTGGTCCTCGTGCCCATGTGTGAGCACGATTCCCTTTACCATCTCCTTGTGTTCTACGAGGTATGAAACATCCGGGATAACGAGATCGACTCCCAGTTGTTCAGCCGATGGAAACGATAAACCGCAGTCGATAACGAGGATCTCGTTACCGCAGCGAAGGGCGGTCATATTCTTGCCGATTTCGCCGATACCGCCAAGCGGGATGATCTGCAGTGTGTTTTGAGACGGACTTGTATTTGTCATAATTTGCGAAATTCAGTGCGATATGCAATCGCGGCTCAGCCTGCGCCCAAACCATAAGTGTCGAGCGCTTTGCGAACGATCTCGCGCTCGGCCTCGGTGGCGTCGATGAGCGGCAAACGTACCGTAGTTTGGGATAGATGCCCTAGAAGATTGAGCGCCGTTTTCGTCGGCGACGGGCTTGGAAAACTGAAGAGCGCCTGAGTCAGCGCAAGTGATTTGCCATGGAGCTTAACGGCAAGAGCGTGATCGCCGGCCAGGAACGCAGCGATCATTTTCTGTAGATCCGGCCCGTTTACGTGTGATATGACGCTGACAACGCCCACGCCACCCACGGCGAGGGTCGGAAGAGTCGTACCGTCGTCTCCGCTGTAGACGAGGAAGTCGTCTGCGGTATCGCGTACGATCTCGGCGATCTGCTCCAGGTTCTTGCTGGCTTCCTTGACACCCACGACGTTGCTGAGCGCGCTCAAGCGCACGACCGTGGATGCTTCAAGGTTCGTAACGGTTCGCCCCGGCACATTGTAGAGCAGGATCGGCAGGTCGACGGCTGAAGCAATAGCGGTAAAGTGCTGAGCCAGACCTTCCTGCGAAGGCTTGTTGTAGTATGGAGCGACCAGAAGAAGGCCATCGGCGCCGGCGGCTTTTGCCTTTTGCGACAGCTCAATGGTTTCTCGCGTATTGTATGAACCGGTGCCGGCAATAACGGCTGCCTTACCCTTAACGGCTTCCGAGATGCGAGAATATAGCTCGACTTTCTCATCACTCGTGAGGGTTGCGCTCTCGCCGGTTGTGCCGGAGATAACAAGACCGTCCGAGCCGTTCTCTGCCAGGTGAAGCGCCAGCTTTTCCGCTGCCGCAAAGTCTACATTGCCGTCACTGTCCAAAGGTGTGACCATCGCTGTGATCACGCGTCCAAACATTGGACCACTACTCTTGAGCGTCATAACCCGTCCTCAAATATATGCCGAGAACGCCGCCAATCGGCGGTTAAAATCGCCGGACGGTTCCGTTCTCAAAATTCTCTTGTACCCGTATCGTGTCTGAGTCTCGCCATCCATTCGGATCAGCGATTAAGTGATTAGCGTTTAAGCCATCCGCGAGCGATCAGCGTTTCCGCGATCTGAACGGCATTCGTTGCCGCTCCTTTGCGCAAATTGTCGCTGACGACCCAGAATACGAGACCGTTCGGGTTTCCAAGGTCCTGCCGAACACGGCCTATGTAGGTAATATCTTTTCCCGCAGCCATAAGAGGCGTCGGGTACGAAGTGCCCGGATTGCCGCTCGCAATATCGTCGATCACGGCGACACCCGGAAATGCGCGCCATAGCTCACGCGCCCGCTCCGGCGTTATCGGCTTTTCCGTCTGCACAAAGACAGCTTCCGAATGTCCGACCGCCACAGGCACTCTTGCCGTTATCATGGGAGTTACGGCAATGGAGGAATCGCCAAGGATTTTGCGCGTCTCGTGGACAAGCTTCATCTCTTCCGAAGTATAACCGGCGTCATCGAAACCGCCGATCTGCGGAATGACATTGCCGGCGATCTGCGATGTGAAAGTCGGCCCCGGTGACGAGATCGCTCTGCCTTCTGACAGAGCCTGGTTCTGCGCCTTCAATTCTTCGGTACCACCGCTGCCTGCTCCGGATACTGCCTGATACGTGGATATAAAGACCCGCGTGATCTTTGCCTCATCATGCAGCGGTTTTAGAGCGAGCACAAGCTGTGCTGTAGAGCAGTTCGGATTTGCAATAATTCCCTTATGCTCGGCGAGGGCATCGGCATTAACTTCCGGAACGACAAGCGGCACATCCGGCCGCATTCGGAAATCCGCGCCGTTGTCAATAACGACCGCGCCGCGTTTAACGGCTTCCGCCCCAAAAGTGACTGCCGCGCCCTTTGAGCCCTCCGTGCCGGCGAACAAAGCAACGTCGACGCCGTCAAATGCTTCGGGCGTCGTGGCGACTACCTGATATGGACGGCCGTCGACTTCGATCGTTCGCGGAGTCCGCGCCAGGATGCGCACTTCGCGTGCGGGGAATTTATGCTCGTGGAGCACTCGCAGGATTTCCTCGCCGACTGCCCCTACTCCAACTACAGCTACAGTGTATTCACTCATGGTCTGGTCCTAGATTATTTTCAGGCGACACCGCCTCAAAGGCGCGCAAAAACGGCAGCAACATCGTGCCTCCATCTTTACGCAATTTAACACAACAACGTTTGCGACAAGGACTCATGCCTATCGATATCGAATTACGATACTACCCGATCCCAAGCCAACCCGTAAACGCACAGCCAAACATACGCGTGTTCGACCATCTTCGGCGCCAAACCGGCGACGACAACAAGAGAGCAAGCAGATTATGCGGCTTTGTCCGTGACGGCGTGAGAATATCCGGCGGCGAGGACAGGTCTTGTCTAGGAGATCTACCGGAATAGAATACCCGAATTCACTAATCGTAGCGGTCATACCGACCTACAACGAGGCAGACAACATTGAGAAGCTGGTCGCAGGCGTGTTTGCGCAGACGCCCGGCTTGCATATTTTAATCGTCGACGACTCGTCTCCCGACGGCACCGGTGAGCTTGCCGACAGCCTTGCTGCGCGTCCTGAATACCTGGACCGGCTTCATGTGCTCCATCGAAAAGCCAAGGAAGGTCTTGGCCGAGCCTATCTGGCGGGCTTTGCTTGGGCGCTCGGCCGTGGCTACAACGGCGTCATCGAGATGGACGCCGACTTCTCGCACGACCCGCTCTATTTGCCATCAATGATTGCGGCGTCTGCAGAAGCGGACGTCGTCGTCGGGTCGCGTTACCTCAATGGAATATCCGTCATCAATTGGCCGCTTCGCCGCATCCTGCTGTCCTGGGGCGCCAATGAATATGTCCGCTTCTGGACAAAGCTGCCGGTGCACGACTGCACCAGCGGCTTTCGCCTTTACACACGGCGGGTTCTCGAATCGATCAGGCTTGACACCGTACGGTCGAACGGCTACTCGTTCCAGGTGGAGATGACATTCCGCGCTCACCTGGCGGGATTCACGATCACAGAGGTGCCGATCATCTTTGCGGAACGGCGATCAGGTCAGTCCAAGATGTCCAAGAAGGTGATTTGGGAATCGGTCTTAATGCCGCTGCAACTGCGAATGCGCGGCGGCCTCTTGCGCAGACAGCTTAAAGCGCGGCCGAAAACAGTTCGAGGAACTCAACCCACATAAGGATCTTCTAAGGATCTGGGTATATTCAGGCGTTGCCCGCGCTGAGACCGCAAATAAATATCGGACCTCGGCACGGGCTGGAATGCGGCAATCGAGCCGTAGACTGCATCTTAAAAGCGCGTGGAGGTTCCGATGAAACTCAAGACAGCAGCGGCGATTTGCCTTTGTTTAGCCGGCGCTCCCCTACTGCCACAGACAACCCAAACAGCCTACGGTTACAGCCAGGCACATGAGCTCCAGGGAAGCGAGCGCAGGGCTGTTATGGATGCGCTGCGCCGGCCGGTTTCCAGACGGTTGGGTCAGACAGTCATCTTCCACGTTTCGAGCCTGAAAGCCAAAAGAGGCTGGGCATACCTGCGCGGAGCAGCCCATAAGACCAACGATTCTAGCTTTGGTCCGGACAAAGCATGGGGTGTCGTAGAGGCGCTGCTCCACAAGGAAGGATCACGCTGGAAGGTGATGGTCTGGGGACAGGCGACGGACGTAAGCATGGATGAAAAAGCGCAACGCGACTATCCGGATGCGCCACATTCGATTTTTGAGTCGAATGATTAAACCCGATCCGAATCGATCGCAAGCGTTCCCTCGTTAGGACCCATCCCATTCCCTCCCAAAGGTAGGGCGCGTCTCGGTTTGCGATTACGCTTCACTTCTTGGCGCATGGTCAAGAACAACAAGCCTCTTCGACTACGAGAACGCGCCTCCCCTTCGGGGAGGACGCAAGGAGGGGTCCTAACGAGGGAACGTTATGGTTCTCTCCTACCCGACCGCCACCGCATCCATCTCACATTTATCTTCCACAGTCTCAACAAGGTCCTCTGGACCCGGCTTTCGGTAATTCACATCGAGAGCGGCAAGGCGATGCAGATGAACATCCAGCCGCGCCGTAAATCCGGCGTAGTCTTTAGCGCCGGCAGTACTCCATGTTCCCTCAGCGAGCGCTGCAAGGCGCGGGAATGCCATGTACTCGACCTGCCGGCCATTGGCCATGTATTCCGTCCATAGCTGTCCCTGAGCGCCGAGGATGTGACGCGCGTATTCGGAGGGGAGATCTGCGGGAACAGGCTCGAACTGGTAGATCTGCCTCAGGGTGACAACCTCCGGAAATGCCGGAGGTTCGCCGCTGAAATCGCTCGTCTGATAGTAATCCAGGTAGGTGTGCTGGTAAGGCGCCATGACGACATCATGCCCCATCTTCGCGGCCGCGATCCCGCCGCGATCCCCTCTCCAGGACATTACAACAGCGTTCTTAGCAAGACCGCCATCAAGGATCTCATCCCAGCCAACGAGACGCCGTCCTAGCCCCGTCAGGTATTCGTCCATCCTGCGGACCATATATGATTGCAGCTCAGCCTCATTCTGAAGGCCAAGCTCCTTGATCCGTCTCTGGCATGACTCGCTTGCGCGCCACTGCGCCTTTACCGCTTCGTCTCCTCCGATATGGATGTAGTATGACGGGAATATATCGGCCACTTCCGTAAGGACATCCTGCAGGAACGAAATCGTGCGCTCTTCAGCGTTAAAGAGATTGGCGTGTATGCCCCAGGTCGGACTGACTTCCACGGGATGGTCCAGGCATCCAAGTTCAGGATAAGCCGCAATAGCGGCTGTCGCATGTCCCGGCAGTTCGATTTCCGGAACGATCGTTACGTGCCGAACACGCGCGTACTCCACGATATCGCGCATCACATCCTGCGAATAGACGCCCTTGTGCGGCACTCCGTCAAAGGTCTGCCATGAGGGATCGTAATCGGCATCCGCAGGGCTTTGTTTGGCGTACCCAACGAGAGTTTCACGCCGCTGACCGCCGACATCCGTAAGCCTGGGATATTTGCGTATCTCAAGACGCCATGCTTGATCGTCGTTCAAGTGCAGCTGCAGAATGTTTAACTTGTGCACAGCCAGGAGGTCAATGAACTTGCGCAGAAATACGGGCGGCATAAAATGCCTGGTGACATCGAGCATTGCGCCGCGCCACGCAAACCGGGGAAAGTCCACGACCCTTACACATGGCAAAAGCCACTCCTGGCCATGTGCGGCTGAGCGGCTGAAGATGGCAGGCGGCAAGAGTTGCAGCAGAGACTGGCTTCCAAAAAATATACCGGCCGGGGAAGATGCGCAGAGATCAATGAGGTTTTCGGTAATCGTAAGCCTGTAGCCTTCATGGGGAAGAGTGTCATCCTCCGGTTCCAGCCTGAGAACAATATTGGGCGTATCGTTGTTGGAGGCAGTCTGCAACCCGAAGCCTGTGGCAAGGCGCAATTGATCGAGTAGAAGCGTGGCCTCATCCAAAACAGCATAATCGACACTGACAACCGCCTCTTGCGTAAGACGGAAGACACCCCGCCCTGTAACAACCGAGACCGGCTCCGGAATAATGTTGATCGGAATCATCGCCTCGACGGGAACGCTGCTTTCCGTAAAAGACATAAAGTGCTTCCTTTGTATGGGTCTGCAGCCGCGCCTCTATCGCGCGCCGGCTAACAATGCTACGTTTGTGGCCGTGGATTCCCGGATGATCAGGTCCGCAGTCAGGACAGAGCCGGGCGTATCATTTTCCTGCGACAACTGGATCAATGCCTTCGCAGCCGATACGCCAAGATCCGATCGCCGTTGACGGATCGTGGTGAGGCTCGGCAGCATATAGTCGGCAACGGAGAAGTCGCCGAAACCTACCACGGAGAGGCCTCGTGGAATGGAGAGACCGCAGTCACGCGCCGCTTTGATAACGCCAAGAGCGGCTAGATCGCTGGCGCATATCACCGCTGATGGGCGCTGCGCCGATGTCAATATTTCCTGAGCCGCGGTATATCCTGCGGCTTCATTGAAACCGTCGCCGGCCTCGGGCGCAATTTTCAGGCCATGCCTCTTCACGGCAGACCGGAAGCCCCTGAGGCGGTCATTGGCATCAAGGTTGTTCGCAGGGCCACAGATAAAGCCTATTCGCTCATGCCCAAGGGACACCAGGTAATCGACAGCGTCTTCGACACCCTGAGCATCGTCGATACGGACGCACGGAATAGACCTGCGACCGCTGTAGCGGTTGATCGCCAGAACCTGATAGCCTTTATCCCTCAACCCCTCCACGATCTGCGTTTGCGCTTCGTCGAAGAGAAGACAGGCAATTGCAGCGCCGGGAGGCAAAACTTGAACGGATTCTTCGACGCCGCCGGAATAGACAGTAGCTCGGTAACCCTGCTCTTCCAGCCCACGCTGAAAACCTTCTAAGACTTCCGGGAAATAGTATGGGTCAATGCGACTGGCGTCCTGAGGAAACAGCAGACCAAGGGGCATAGCGCTGCGCGATTCAGGTTCATGAGAATCGGGGGATACGACAAACGTCCCTTTGCCGCGAATCCGCAGCAGCACACCGTCCTCCACGAGAGTGGCAATCGCCTGCCTCAAAGTCATCGGGGCAACTTGAAAGCGCCTCGCCAGATCCTGTTCTCCGGGCAGCCGGTCTCCATTTTTCCAAACACCGGAATCGAGTTCCTCACGCAAAGCCCGCGTTACTTCGCGGTGTTTTACGGTGGTCGTCTTTGTCTCACTTGACATGTTGCTGTTTCTCAAGAGTTAGGCGCAATTCTCAATGGTATGCTCGCGCCGCCCGTAGCGTCGCGAATGTATGACTCTATAGTACCCGATCTTCTATAGCAATATAAGGCATTTGCCTTCAACTAGAATAGAGTACATTATTACGGCTTCATTTCACGATAAGATCCATAATGATGGATCGCATAACCGGAAAACGATGGGTACTGAGCGAGCCGTGGTGCGGCTGACGCCAGCATCTCCTCCATTTCGGTATTGCTACGACCGAAGAAGGAACATGTGGGAGCTTCTTTCACTTCACCGGTCTCGACACCGATCCAAACCTTTTTATGCGTCTTCGCCGCATATGTCAGGACGTCTTCGGGATCGTTTACAAGCTGATCTACAGTTGTTACATAGTCCATAACCTCCACTTCATCAGTGCGATCGATGATACTGCGGTCCAGATAGTGATACTGGGTCTGCCCATACCAACGCGGAATCGCCACAGAGAGAAGGAGAGGACCAGCGGATTTTGAGATTAAGATATTCGACTTGTCCAGTAAAGCGATCATCCCACGCTCAAGATCGACTGAAGGCCAGCTTGGGAGCAGATACGGCTCCACATCATACTGGAAGCCGTCAAAGCGCTCGTTCACCTTGCCGGTTCGATTGAAGGCAAGGACAGCGCTTAGATGAGACAGGCCATCCGGCTGACCGGCGGGTGTCGCCCAGGTAGGATCGCCGCAGAGGAAATCGACCCTCAGTTTGCGAGCATGGGCATTCGCGATAAGCTTGCGCAATCCCGAACTCGTTTGAGGGGCGGTAAACTTGGCGGCAGATATGCCGTCCATATATACGATGCCGATATTGTTTTTTGCCACGCCATGAGGCGCTGCAAGGAAATCGAAGAAATGCGCCTGTTCCTCAGGGTCATTGCGGATTGGCGCAGTATTCCATATCCAGATCGATCGCACAGGGGCGTTATCTGCAGATGCCGGTATGGCGGCAATCGCCGCCATACCTAAACAGATTACGCCGAGAAGAGTCTTAGCCAGCACGTATTTACAACTCATTTGTGCGCATTCGGCTTTGGCGGCTGGGCTTGAGAGCCACGCTGAAGCTGCGCTATAACTCGGGCCTTCGCATCGGGCGGCATGTTAGGATCGTTTTGAATAGCCGTCACCTGATCGGAAACCGATTGGGCTTGAGTTGCAGGCGGCTTCATCTGAGTATCATTCGACGCACATCCCGACAGCACCGACACAGCGATCATGGCTATAGCGAGTCTCTTCATTGTAACGTTCTCCCGGCTCATCACCTAATTGACGGGAATACCTGCAAGGCCGTTATCGCTGACGTTAGGCAGATAAACATCACGATACCAGTTCAACTGTCCCTTGACCTTCGATTTCACATGCCCATCAAGCCAGAGGAAGTTGGATGAGTTCGCATGGCGATATCGCGGCAGTTGACCGCATCCGGCCCACATGAGATGGTTACCTACTGCATAATCACAGTCACCATTCGCGAGAGCCTTATCGACTGCAGGGGTGTAATTGTTGGCGGCGGTAAGACCTGAACCTGCCCACCACCACTCTGCTGTCGTAAAGTATGGATAGCCCCAATTGATATCACCGGCTTGCTCGCCGTTGGAACCTGCCTCCAGCATCATCACCTTGCCGGCCGGATCGTCTATGGAAGCCATGGTGGATGCGTGACCGGGAACGCCGTCGCCAGCCGGATTGTTGAGCGGGACGCCATCTTGAGGATCATCGACGGGGAAGACATCGTATCGCAGATGATACTGATCGCCTTCATTCGCAACCGGGAACGATGGGCAGCTGAAGACGCCGCCATTGCGATGCGTCAGGTTACCCGCCTTGATATACGGCGAGATGACCGTGCTCCACTCCGCCTGCTGCCCGCCGGCGTCGGCTGAGTAATAAGAGTAGAGCGAGAGCGGATAGGTCTCTTCGTTGTCCTGCACATACTGCATCATGGCCAGGCCGATCTGCTTCATGTTGGACACACAAGTTGTCTGCCGAGCCTTCTCGCGAACTTTGGCAAAAACAGGGAACAAGATTGCGGCGAGAATCGCTATGATAGCTATAACTACTAGTAACTCAATCAAAGTAAATCCGCGAACTACTTTACACGGTGCCATTTGGTCAATCCTTTCGATTATCGGGCGAATGAGACGAGTTTTGCTCGCCGGTATGGTTACGCGCTCAGGGCGCCTTTAGAAGCAAATTCATCACCGCATCGTGATCAGGACCAACTGTCTCTTCGGTCATCCACTCTAGAGTAGTTGCACATCTATAATACAACATCGCTCGCCCGTTGTCAACTACTGTACAGTACCCAAACAAAAAGATTTATTTCGAAATATTGGGCTGTTGCGGCCAGACAGTCATCGCTGATTTCGCGACTTCCTCAAGCTCCGGACGCGTCGCGCCGTCGCGAGCCTGAATGGACATTCCCTGAATGACGGACGCGTAGAACTTCGCGAGCGCGGCAACGTTTGTGTCGGCCGGCAATTCACCCGTCGCAATGCCGCAGGCGATACGATCCCGAATGAGTCCTTCGCTGACGATACGCTGCCGCCTCAATGCCTCTTCGACTGCCGCCGACGCCGGTGAGCAGTTCGTGGCGGCGCTGATCACAAAGCATCCGCGTGGAGTGTCCGGCGAAGTATAAACGGCAGCCGCTCCGAGCAGGAGACGCGCCACGGCGCCCATAGCAGTTTTCTCTTCTACCAGCGCCTGCCCCATATGTGCGCCATAGAGGTCCTGATAACGGTCGAAAGCCTCCATAAAGAGGCCTTCCTTGCTGCCGAACGCCGCATAGAGACTTGGAGCGACCAGGCCCATGGCGGCGGTCAGCTCAGAAATCGAAACGGCCTCATATCCCCTGCGCCAGAACAACTCCAGAGCGCTGTCCAGAGCAACCGTGCGGTCAAACTCACGCGGGCGTCCTCGCACAGCCCTCTTATTTTCTTGTGTCTTCATAATTTTATAGCGATCGATACAGAATATATTGACTTTTCAAGTCTCGATGAATATTATATAGCAATCGATACAGAATTAGGAGAATCACATGCGAAATAGGATGATAATGATGCCGGTCGCGCTTAGTCTGGCAGTGCAAACAGCCTGGGCTGCGCCTCGCCACGATGCCTCCGCCGCAGCAAACGCACCTCTGACTCAGCGCGTCGACCATATCATAGATGCGGCGATTGGAGAGAAGCGCATTGTGGGGACGGTTGTGGTTGTCCTGCGCGACGGCAAGGTAATCTATCACAGAGCGGCCGGATTGGCGGATCGTGAAAGCAACCGCCCAATGCGGGAGGACACGGTATTTCGTCTGGCGTCGATGTCCAAAGCCATCGTTTCTGCCTCTGCGTTGAAGCTAATAGATGAAGGCAAACTGCGGCTGAACGACCCTGTTACCCGATGGATTCCATCTTTTCGCCCAAAGCTGAAAGACGGGCGTACTCCTGCCATCACAGTGCGTGAACTTCTCAGTCACACGGCCGGTCTGAATTATGGTTTCTTCGAGCCGCTGAACGGTCCATATCACAAGCTCGGCGTATCCGATGGGCTGGATAATCCTGGGATTTCGCTGAATGAAAATCTCCGTCGTATCTCCTCAGCTCCCCTCCTCTACCAGCCCGGCACCGCCTGGAACTACTCGCTCTCCATCGATGTCCTCGGCGCGGTGGTATCCAAAGTGGGTGGAAGCGATTTGCCCTCTGTGGTCCGCCGAACAGTCACCGGTCCGCTCGGCATGAAAGACACTGACTTCTTCGCCAGATCGCCGCAGAGACTTGCGACGCCCTATTCCGACGCAAAACCCGAGCCGCATCGGATGTCCGATCCCGAACGGTTCCCATTCGGTGGCAGCGCCGTCGTCTATTCGCCGTCACGCGCAACAAATCGGACGGCCTTTCCTTCCGGCGGGGCAGGCATGGTGGGAACGGCTGCAGACTATGTGACATTCCTGGAAACGATCCGTAAAGGCGGCGGGAAAATCCTGAGTTCAAAGTCGGATTGGGCCATGACTCACAATCAGGTTGGCAATATCCTTGTGACGGCTGCGGGCAAAGGCTGGGGATGGGGCCTGGGGTTTGCTGTCTTAAAGGATCCCACACCGACACATTCGCCTCTTACGCCCGGCTCCTGGCAATGGGGCGGCGCTTACGGAAGCAGTTATTGGGTGGATCCTAAAGAAAAATTGACGGTCGTTGCGCTGACGAACACGGCCGTCGAAGGCATGTCGGGGCAGTTCGCGCAGGATGTTAAGCGGGCTGTTTATGGTAGGTAGGAAGAGACTCGAAGCCGCAGGTAGTTAAACGCCCCGCAACAGGCAGGCGGTTAAACGACCCGCAAGCGGGTGCCCCCCTAGAGAGTACAAACGTGTCCCTTCGGACACAAAGAGCAGCTATAAGCTGCATTTCTTAGTCCGCGAAGGCGGACACGTGTACTCTCTAGCCCGTGGCTTTAGCCGCCAGGGCAAATGGCCGCCAGGGCATCTCCTCGCTTTGGCTGAAAATGGTTCTGAGATTCTCCCCCTCTAATTCGGCAGCAGCAAATATCCCTTACCGGACACAGCGCCGATAATCGTCCACCCGATAGCATTGAGGCAGTCGCCGAGGATGAGGCCGAGGAAGAACGGCAGCAGTGCTCGGTAAGCTTTAATCCCGCCGTAATGCATGATGGGCACCTTGATAATCCATCCCAGCAGCAGCGAGAACCAGAGCATGTACATGGCCCAGCTTGACGCCACCAGCAGTCCGGCCGGATGCAGATTGAACCACAGCAGCCGGGTTCGCGCCACGAACATCAGCAGCACGATTCCTGCGCCGCCGGCCATGTGCAGCATTCCGCTGAAGTTCGGCGGCTTGGGATCGTGAAGTTGCGATGCCGCCCACTGCATCGAAAGCTGAGGAGCGCTGATGTACATAAACGGGTTCTTGAGAGCGATCCCGCCTTGATGCGTATACGGCAGCCAGATGGATGCGCCGGCCGCTACCACAGTACATACAGCAACGCAAACCGCCATGGCGCGCGTCAGTGATCGAGCGTTTAACGTCGTACCCGCGCCGTAAAAGGCGTTCAGCAGCGACGGCGCCATGAGCTCACGCGGATCCTGCCATGCGGCATGTTCGGTCAGGGAAGCCATCGTTAACGTGCCGGCATCGAACGGCCGGGATCCGCAGACAACGGTCATGATTTGAGACGACGCGAACGTATGCGTCACAAACAACAGGCCGGCCTGCGCCACCAGCCAGGACAACACGAGAAATACAACGAAACTTCCTGCGAGCACTCCAGCAGACATTAACGGCTTAACGCCGGCTGCGTAAGTCAACCACAAAAACATGCCGGCGTAGGCGATGATCACGCCGAAGACCGCGAACCGATAGGATAGCGGTTCGTCCGAATCGTCGAATGCGTTGTCTCTGGAGACAGCCTTGAGCCATGCGGCCTTTAGATGCGTCCGCATCGAGTAGAGAAGCCAGAGACCCATCATCACGACGCCGCCGGTCTCCTGGTACGTCACAAAGGCCGGCCCCATCGAGTACCCTACTCCGGTAGTAGCCATGTCCAGGCTGTGCATACCGGCAAAGAGCACCTGAGCTTTGAAAACGAGATAGAAGAACCAGAGCGACAGGCAGACTTCACTGGATAGCAGATAGGCAAATCCGATGATCAACGGGTAGATGGCGAATTGAATGTCGTTGACATAATTCATGGGAGCGTTGGTGAAAAATGTCTCCGAATGCCAAGCCATGGGAATATCAGGAATCGTGGGATAAAAGAGATGCATCCCCTTGCTTGTGTGAATACATGTAACACAAAGCACGCCGATCCACAAGAGCTTTGACTTAAGCAGAGAGTTGAAGCGGCTCCGGGCATCCGGCTCTTCAGACAGCATGATCGGCAGCTGCACCAGGGGAAACGCAAACTTCTCGTGGTCCACCCACTGACGGCGTAAAAGCGCCGAAAGGCAGAAGAACCCGAGGAAGAGCAGACCGACGAACAGGGCCCACCACCCCAGCGGCTGCATCCATGCGCCCCATGGGATTGACTGTCCACGATCGAGTCCTTCAAAGAATGTCCGTACCGCCATCGGATCGTGCACCAGGAGGCGGGGCGGCATGTGCGCGATGATTGTCGATTCCCATCCGTTTGCGCTATTCGCATAGTAATGCGGCGCAACGATATGCGGAATGAGATAACGCATGAGACCGCTTGAAGGTATCCCGGCCACCACCAACATCATCGCCCACACCGTCATAATTTCCGGCGCGGTCCATATCCGCTTGCGCTGACGCAGCGAAATCAGGACAGGATTAATGCACAACACGATCAGGAGCAATCCGGCCAGCGCTCCTATTGGGAAAAAGCTCCCGGAAAGGTATGTCGCGGCCACATAGTAATCATTGTAGGGCATCACGGCACACATCAGCACCGATAGGACAAGGCCCAGAATAAACGAACGCGGCGTAACCCCAACACGGCGCGGAGGCTCTTGCTCATGCACTTCTTTTGTTGACGATTTTTCTAACACTGTGGTCATAGCTGTGGCGTATCCTATCAATTCAGACGCGCGGCCAAGAAGTGCAGGGGATGGCGGCACGATGATCGTTTGTGACCTAATGGAGGTAGACCATGCCGTCAACCTCTATATAGAGCACTTGATTATCTCACACTTCGTTCCACATGTCAACATCTCTAGAGTAGTTTATCGAAAAGCACTTTAGGCAGGCTTTAAAGCCTCATATAACTTCATCACCGGTGGAGCCGGCAGCCCTTCCCCTTACTGTCCATATCCTCGCCGTTCCATCCGTAATGCTGAGAACGGAAGTATAAAACGCAAACGGGGACGTGGTAAGCGTCCCCGCCTTTCATTTTACTTAGAACTCCCCTGAACTATAATCCCAAAGCGGTCCACGCCGTATAGTCATGAATGGCGTATCCGCCGAACGACGGCCTGGCCGCAAACGTCGAAAGATCGCCGGCGAGGATGTTCTCCATGTATGTGTCACCGAGGCCATAGAACGATATGGTGCTGCCGGCGTTTGCCGTCTCCACCCCAATCCACACATACTTGTTGTGCGCCGACGCGTAAGACATTTCCGCTGCCGGATAGCTGGTCAGAAGTGATGCATTATTGGTGTAGTCCATGATCGCAACCTCGTCGGTCAGGTCGATCACGCCGCGATCCAGATAGTTGAACTGCGCCTGATCCAGCCAGAACGGAATGCATGCGGAGAGTGGCATTGCCTGACCGGAAGCCGTAATCAGGTTGCGTGCCTTCCAGAGCAGGTCGAGAAGGCCGTTTTCGAGAGCCGTCGAGGGCCACCCCGGCAGTGTGTACGGCTCGACATCGAATTGGAAGCCATCGAACTTGGCTGTGGCTGTGCTGCCCGTATTGAAGTTAAGAAAGGCGCTAACGTAAGCAAGTCCGTCATTCTCGTGCGCCGCTGTCGCCCACGAGGAATCGCCGCAGAGGAAGAAAACTTTCACCCCTTTGGAATGCGCTGTCTGGTTGAAGCTGCGCATATTCGCCAGCCAGGTCGCGTCGCTGAACTGGCTCACCAGGCCGCCTGCAAAGTAAAGTTTGGTGACGGCATTCGCCGGCTTCCCATACGGCGAGGCGATAAAGTTAAATAGCGTGGTCTTCTGGGACGAACTGGCAACGATCGAACTGCCGTTCCAAACCCACATTGCGCGAGTAGCCGCGGATGACGGCGCGGCGGATGCGATATAGCATACCAAAGTGAGCATGAGCAAAGGCAGGGAAAATACCTGCGACAAACGGCGGCACTTCATTTAACATGATCCTCCTGATTTGAAGTGATCGTTATAATGCGATAATAGTAAAAGAATCAAACTTTTTAATCATCGCTTAGCACGATCGGAATCGTCCATATTTATGCCCTGGCACATCATCGTCCGGGCATCTTACAAACAGCTACTCTAGGGTGGTTGAGGATATATTATCACGTATGGCCTATAGAGTCAATACAATTCTAGATAAGTTAAAATAGAGGGAATAGGCTTTGGCGCTGGTTCCGGCGCCAAAGCCTGAGTGGTGATTAGAGGATGTTTTCGAGGCCGTAAACGAGTTCTCCGCCGTTGGCGGCGAGGATTCGCGCCTGCCGGGCGGCCAGAAGAACGCCAGGCATGAATGACTTACGATCGATCGAGTCATGGCGGATCGTGAGAGTCTGGCCGAGTCCGCCGAATATCACCATCTGCGATGCCACGAAACCGGGCAGCCGGATGCTGTGCACCGGGATGTCATCTGCGGCTTTGCCGCCGCGTGATCCCGCGATCTTTTCGAAAGCGTCGGCCGGGAGCGCCGTCGGTTTCGCCAACTGGCGTCCTTCAGCGATCATCTCAGCAGTCTTGGTGGCGGTGCCTGAAGGCGCATCGAGCTTCCGCTCGTGGTGCATCTCGATCACTTCCACATCCGGCATGTACTGAGCTGCCTGCTTGCTGAACTGCATCAGCAAAACTGCGCCAATAGCGAAGTTGGGAGCAATCAGAGCGCCTGTGTCGTACTGCTTGCACCATCCGCGAACGGTATCCAGATCCGCAAGCGACATGCCCGTCGTGCCCACAATCGGTACGACCTTGTTGCTGAGAGCGGCCTCGATGTTGCCCATCGCCGCTTCCGGGACCGAGAAGTCCACGATTGCGTCCGGTTTGATGCGGGACAGTTCTGCCGCGAGGTCATCTTCGCGATCCGCTTTGAGAACGAGATCGAGATCGTCTGCGCCGGTGATAGCCAGCACCGTCTCGCTGCCCATTCGACCCAATGCGCCGGATACGGCAACTCGGATATTCGTCATTATTTTGTCTCCGTGCTGGTCTTCTTTCGACGGCTCTTCTTGGGAGCTGGACCGACCGTTGCCACGGCGAACTTTTCATCGTCGAAAAGGTGATGCGCAACCTCAAGGACGGACTCCTGGGTTACGGCGTTGATTTTGTTGAGGATTTCGTCGATAGGCACGACGCGGCCGAATACAAGCTCGCTGCGGCCGAGCCGCATCATGCGCGAGTTCATACTCTCCTGCCCCATGACGATTCCGCCTCTAAACTGGTTCTTGGCGCGCTGCAGTTCAGTCTCGGTAATGCCTTCATCACGCACTTTCCGGCATTCGATGGTGGCAAGCTCCAGAACCTGAGCAGCCGTCTCAGCGCCCGTACCGGAATAGATGGCAAAGTACCCGCCCTCATCATGAAGCTGCGTATACGAGCCTACTGAGTACGCAAGTCCCCTCTTCTCTCGGATCTCCTGGAAGAGTCGGCTGCTCATGGAGCCGCCGAAAACCGTATCGAGAACGGAGAGAGGATATCGCTTCTCGTCGTGCTGGGAATACGCATTCACTCCCATTACAACATTTACCTGCTCGACCGGCTTCTCGATATAAACTGTGGCGGGCGTAAAAATCGGCCGCGTGTTCGGCAGCCGCCAATCGGCAGTCGATCCTGTGAGGTGGCCGAATCGCTCTGCGATCATCGCGACCAATTCCTGGTGATTGAGATTTCCGGTCGCCGTTACGACAATCGTATCCGGCGTATAACGGCTCATGTACGACTTCAGATCCTTTTGCTTGAGCGCGGCGACCGTCTCCGGCGTGCCGATTACGCTCAGGCCGAGCGGGTGAGCCGGCCAGAGCGATTCCGTGAACACATCATGGATCAGATCTTCCGGTTCGTCGTCACGCCGCTTGATCTCTTCCAGGATGACGTTCTGCTCGCGCTCCAGCTCTTCCGGATCGATCACGGAGTTCAGCACCATATCGGACAGGACGTCCACGGCGAGGGGCAAAAACTCAGAGAGGATGCGAACGTGGTAGCACGTGCTCTCTTTCGACGTAAAGGCGTTGATATCGCCGCCGATCATATCCATTTGATCGGCGATCTGTTGCGCGGTACGAGTGGGCGTACCCTTGAATAACATATGCTCGATCACGTGGCTGATGCCGCGCTGTTCGATCGGCTCGTCTCGGGACCCCACACCAACCCAGATCCCAAGGGCGATCGACTGCACGTGAGTGATCGTTTCCGTGACGATGCGCAGGCCGTTCGGAAGGACTTCTCGCTGTATCATTGGCAAATCCTGACAGGTTTCTGTGACAGCAACGCCGCAGGCACGACAACTTGAATGTTGCTGCGCCTGCGGCGATGGATTAGGGTCTCAGCGGCTAATTAGCGCTTGGGGCGGAAGCGAGCGCGCGGCTCCTCGTCGTCCTCGCGAACGACAGGGGCTGCAGCAGCTGCGACATCATCGGTCGCTTCGCGAGGGCCATCCGGGCGGAAGCCGCCAGGTCGTCCACCGCGATCGCCGCCACGGCCGCGATCACCACCACGGTCGCCGCCGGGACGTCCGCCACGATCACCGCCGGGACGCGGCGGGCGGCCGATCTCGGGGTTGTTGGGATCGAACGGCTCATCGAGGCCGCGCGCCGTCAGGTTGACACGTCCCTGGCCGTCGATCTCGGTGACACGCACACGGATCTTCTCGCCAAGCTTCACGAGGTCATCGGGCTTGGTGTTGCGGTCAGCGGTCTCGCTGAGCTGCGACACATGGACAAGGCCATCCTTGCCCGGAACGATCTCGACGAACGCGCCGAACTGAAGGAAGCGTACGACGGTGCCTTCGTAGATGTCGCCGGGCTTGATCTGCCGGGTCATACCCTCGATCATAGCCTTGGCAGCCTCGCCGCCCTCGGCCGTGGCCGATGCGATGTAGACTGTTCCGTCCTGCTCGATATCCACCTTCGCGCCGGTCTCGGCCGTGATCTTCTTGATCATCTTGCCGCCTGGGCCGATGACCGTTCCGATCTGCTCAGGATCGATCTGAATGGTGAAGATGCGCGGGGCGTAGTGAGAGAGGTTCTCACGCGGCGTGGAGATCGTCTCAACAATCTTATCCAGAATGTGAAGACGCGCTTCCTTGGCCTGCTCGAACGCCTGAACGAAGACATCGCGCGGCACGCCGCCGATCTTCGTGTCGAGCTGCAGGGCAGTGATGCCTTCGGCGGTTCCGGCGACCTTGAAGTCCATGTCTCCGGAGAAGTCTTCCATGCCCTGGATGTCGGTCAGAACGGCATACTTGCGGCCTACGCCGCCTTCGCCACTGCCCTCAGGACCTTCGATGAGACCCATGGCGATACCGGCGACGGGCGCCTTGAGCGGAACGCCGGCGTCCATGAGGGCCAGCGTGCTGCCGCAGGTCGACGCCATCGAGGTCGATCCGTTGGACTCAAGAACTTCCGAGGTCAGAAGCATTGTGTAGGGGAACTTCTCGCGGCTGGGCACTACGGCGCGCAGAGCGCGCTCTGCCAGTGCGCCATGGCCGATTTCACGACGGCCGGGGCCTCGCATCGGACGCGCTTCGCCAACCGAGTACGGCGGGAAGTTGTAGAAGTGCATGTAATGCTTTTCGCCGTCCTCTTCCATGGTGTCGATGATCTGAGCATCGTCACCGCTTCCGAGAACAAGCGTCGTAAGAACCTGGGTCTGACCACGTGTGAAAAGACCGGTTCCATGGACGCGCGGCAGCAGACCGACTTCGCAGGAGATATTGCGGATATCGCGGACGCCGCGTCCGTCAGGCCGCTTGCCTTCCGTGAGGATCAAGTCGCGCAGCTGCTCCTTGACGACCTTGTCGGCAATTTCCTTGAGGTCGGCGATGTTGTCGGGATATTCGCCCTTGAGCTGCTCGACGACGTCATTGATGAGCATCGTCAGGCCGGCTTCGCGGGATGCCTTGTCGGGATCCTGCAGACCGGAGCGAAGCGATGCCGAGAAGCGATCGCGAACGACGGCAAGGATATCAGCGTTGGGCTTGTGCACCTTGACATCGAGCTTGGTGACGCCGACTTTCTCGGCAAGCTCAAGCTGCAGGGCGCAGAGCTTCTTGATGTTCTCGTGGGCGAAGTCCATCGCCTCAAGCACCAGGGCCTCCGAGACTTCGGTAGCGCCGCATTCGACCATGCCGATGGCTTCCGAGGTTCCGGCAACGACAAGATCCAGGATGCTTGTCGACTGCTGCTCAAGCGTGGGGTTCAGGATGAACTTGCCGTCATCGTCCAGACCGACGCGCACGCAGCCAACGGGACCGTTGAACGGAATGTTGGAAACGGTCAGCGCTGCGGATGCAGCGGTCACGGCAAGGACATCGGAGGGAAACTCGGGCTGATACGAAAGGGGCATCGCAATAACTTGCGTTTCGTTGCGCATTCCGTACGGGAAAAGGGGGCGAAGCGGCCGGTCGATCAACCGGCATATAAGCGTAGCTTTCTCTCCGGGACGTCCGCCTCTCTTGATGAAGCCACCGGGGATCTTGCCGACAGCATATTTTCTCTCTTCGTAGTCGCACGTCAAGGGGAAGAAGTCGATGCCCGACTTGGGTTCTTTCGACATCGTCGCCGTTGCAAGGAGAATGGTGTCACCATTCTGAAGCCACACGGCCCCGTTGGCCTGTTTGGCAACCTTGCCGGTAGAAATTCTTAACGGTGCGCCACACCATTCGATCTCGACAAATTGTTCCATTATTGTGAGTCAATTCTCCTCTTCGGCCAGCAATGCCGCGTTAGTCGCTTGCGGCTCGTAATGCTGCGCGAAGTAGACAAAAACAAAATGCCTCCCGCTTATTCGCCAGGAGGCATATCAAACTTGTGATCCGAGCCGTACTTTCGCAGTCCGGCTTCGGTACATGTTAGAATCGGCTGCGAATGCCGAGTTTGCCGACAAGCTCGCGATAGCGGTTAATGTCCTTCGAGGCAAGGTACTTCAGCAAACGACGCTGACGACCGACCTGAAGAAATAAGCCGCGACGCGAATGGTTATCGTGCTTGTGGACTTTGAGGTGCTCAGTGAGCGTTTTGATTGACGTCTGGAGCAGCGCGACCTGGACCTCCGGCGAACCGGTATCGATGTCGTGAGTCTTATGCTCGGTAATGACTGCGTCTTTTTGTTCTTTAAGCAGAGCCATGCGTTAGTGCCAGCGGCCTCCTAGTTTCTTTTTCACCTTGTAAATAGACGGTGGATTATACCCGCGCAAAAAGTGCGTGTCAAGCCTTTGTTAAAATTGTTAAGAGAAAGAGGGACACAAAAGCCGCTTGGCCCCTCTCCGGCTGAAGCAATGCCTAACTATCCGCTGGGTGCTTTGGTATGCTCCTCGCCGCAACGTCGGACAAAAGGCTATCCGGCAGGTCCTGCCACCACCGATAGAGATGCACCGTCGTTACGATAGCCAGCGCCGTCAGTGGGGCGGCGAACAACACTCCGATAACCTTTCCGACCTCAAGACCGGCGAACAGCACGAATAATACGACCACGGCATGCAATCCAAGCGCCCCACCCACGAGCTTTGGATAGAGTATCTTGGAACCTGCCTCATTGATTACCAGAAACCATATCGCAATGATAATCGCGCCTGCCACCGGTGAGACATGCGTGGGTGTCGCTAGGGCCGCTACAATAGCCGGTATTGCGCCAAGGTACGGGCCGAACACGGGAATTAGCGATGCCGCAACCACGATCAAGCCGATCACCAGCCAGATCTTAATCCCGATGACCATGCACCCAATGGCCGCCAGAGCCCCCATTGCCAGAGCGATTATCAACTGTCCACGGACAAAACCGCCAAGTATCCGGTTGACATCGGTTTGCCATAGCCCAAAACGCGGCCGGATATTTTCGGGAAGCATTGCGGTAAAGCGTTCGCGCATGTCAACGGAATAGATCAGGAAGTAGATCGCGATCAGCAGGACAATCACCGATTCGCCCATTGTCTTGAAAAAGTCAGCTATCAGCGGCAAAACCTGCCGGCCAATCGCGGATTCTTGCGCCAGCACTTCCTTGGGCGGATGTGTGATCTTTTCCACCAGGTTCAGGTGGATTCCTGAAGCGCCCAGACGGGTGTCCAAAGCCGAAACCTTCGTCAAAAACGATGCATGGTATTCCGGTCCATGCTCGCGGATCAGGGCTGCTTCCTTTACGGCGCGGCCGGCCAGTCCCCAGATCCCCAGCCCCATTACCACGAATATGGCGAATACGACGATCCCGACACTCGCCTCACGGCTCGGAGTACGGCCGGCCTTGCCGATATGCGTATTGCGCAGCCACTCCACCATTGGATCAAGCGCATAGGCTATCAAAATGCCGAGAGCAAACAGGATCAGGGTATGCCCGATGCTCTGGGCAATGCGGATCATTACACCTAGAAACACGACAAGCAATAAAGCGACACTTAGAATGATCAGCAAACGCTGCCATTTCTCCACGGCGTATACCACCTTCCTGAGATGAAGATCCGATCCGAAAACGAAGCGCAATGCGATATGTGCTCGGTCATGCCTGCAGAGCCGGCAACGATGCGTGTAACCCGTTTCCGATGAGGTCTACTCATTGGACAGGGATTACGCTATTTGGTTGCGTGAATCGGGAAGTACGTGAAGATTGCTCAATCCAGCATTGCGCGGGCTTCGATAACATCGAGCTTCATTTGACGGATAAGCTCTTCGAGAGATGAGAAGTGGAGAGACGCTCGCAGCCGGCACACGAATACGATGGTGATCTGCTGGCCGTAAATTTGCTCATCGAACCCATCGAGAAGGTTTGCCTCGACTTTCCGAAGACCGTCCGTATCGGTGGTCGGGTTCGTGCCGATGCTCACCGCCGACGGAATCACGCGGCCGTCCATGAGTTGCGTATACGCCGAGTAAACGCCATCCGCCGGAATGATCTGCCTTGGATTGTCCGGTTTGAGGTTGGCTGTGGGAAAACCAAGCGTGCGGCCAAGCTGTTTCCCATGAACAACCTGACCTCGAATGGCCACGGAGTGCCCGAGCAATTGCTCCGCGGCGTCAATGTCGCCCATAGCAATCAGGTCGCGTATGCGAGTGCTGCTGATACGCGCGCCATGGTCGACAACCGCCGGAACCACGGAAACACCAAATCCCAGGCGCTGACCGTCGTCGCGAAGTGTCGTGAGATCTCCCGAGCGCGCGCGGCCGTAATGAAAGTCTTCTCCAACAAGAATATGTTCAGCCGCAAGGCGCTCACAGAGAACCGATTCCGTGAATTCTCGCGGCGATAGCCCAGCAAATTCACGAGAGAACCTTACGACGACCAGAGAGTCGATCCCGCCACCCAGGCTCTTGATCAATTCCCCTCTTTGTTCCAGGGAGCAGATGTATCCGGGGGCGCGCGATGGAGCTACAAGGTCTTCCGGGTGAATATCGAATGTCAACGCCAACGGTGTGGCATTGATGGCTCTGGCCTTCTCCACAGTTCGGCGCAGGATCTCCTGGTGGCCGCGATGCACGCCGTCGAATACCCCAATGGCGACGGCGCTTCGCTGTCGTGCCAGCTGCTCGATATTGTCTAGAAAATGCAGATGGGTCATGCGTCTAATCGTGAGCAAACACTTTAAATGGCTTCAAAACACCGCCCGAGACGCGAGCCAGCGCCACGAGTTCATTGTCGCCGCTCACGGCAACCACGATTTCATTATCTGTCAGCGAACACTCTACCGAGCGTCCATGCCCGATATCTTCCATATCCCGCTCCGACAAAGACGCCAGCGGCAAATGCCGAAGCGCCGATGCGGCTGAGATCACATACTCTGCAATATTCTCACGTGTCAGCGTATCCAAAGGAACACATTCGTCCACGGATAGAGTTCCAACCGCCGTGCGGCGCAGCCAGGCCATATGCGCCCCTACTCCCAACGCATCACCCAGGTCAGCGCAGAGGGTACGGATGTATGTGCCCTTTCCGCAGCGTATCGTGAGGGTTGCGCCGGCGGACGATCCGGCCACAAAATCCTCCATCACAATCGAATCGATGCGAACAGGCCGCGCAGCGCGTTCGACAGTTACACCGGCCCGCGCCAGTTCATACAGCCTCTTGCCTTCGTGATGCACGGCGCTCACCATCGGCGGCACCTGTAGTATGTCGCCGATGAAGCCCGGAAGGCAAGCCGTAACGGCATCTTCCGTTATGGTAGACGCATCTGTTTCCGTCAATACCGTCCCGGAAGCGTCCTCGGTCGAAGTCGTGGAGCCGAAAGATACCCCACAGCGATATGCCTTACCCTCATCGGCAAGCAAATCCGCAATCCGTGTTGCCGTGCCGATACACACCAGCAGAACGCCGGTGGCATCAGGATCAAGCGTGCCGGCATGGCCTACGCGACGGGTTCCGGCGAGACGACGTATACGCGCCACGACATCATGCGAAGTCATGCCGGCCGGCTTATCGACCGGCAAAACGCCATTTATCAACGAGGGGGGTTTCTTCAAAATGAGGTGGACCTAAAATCTGCTGGCAACGTCCGTTAGGAACCCCTCCTTGCGTCCTCCCCGAAGGGAAGGATCGTTCTCGACATCGCAAGGCTGCGGCCGCTTGGCGCTTTGCCAAGAGAATGCAGCCAGAGGCATTGGCGAACGCGCCCTCCCTTCGGGAGGGGATGGGGTGGGTTCCTTATTTCTATTCGACAGCCTTCAACTGCTCCGCCGCAAGGCTCACAATGGCGCTCTCGGCCCCGGCAAGCGGTCCGGGCACAGTGCAGCCGGCGGCCATCCGGTGTCCGCCGCCCCCAAATCGCTTCGCGATCAGGGATACGTCGACATGCTGGCTTCCTCGCAGCGATACCCGTGCAGAGCCATCCGGAAGTTCGCGGAAGAGAAGGCCGACTTCAGCGCCACGGACATTGCGGGCATAGTTAACGAAGCCCTCCGTATCCTCATCCGATGCGCCGAGACGCACAAAGTCTTCATAGCGAACGCGAGTCCAAACAATGCGGCCATCAGGTGTGGACTCAAGCGCAGTAAGAGCCTCAGCCAGAAGTTTCGTCGCCACGAGAGAGCGGTTATCGAAAACGCACTCTGAAATATCTGCGGGCGAAGCGCCGTGAGCCACCAGGCGTGACGCGACATCGAGGGTATTCGCTGTGACATTGCGAAAACGGAACGACCCCGTATCGGTTGTCACACCGGTAAACAGACACGTCGCCACTTCGGCTGAGACAGACGCATTAAGGAATTCCAGCAGCCCATAAACGATTTCCGATGTGGATGCAGCCGATGCCACCACAAGCTGCACATCTCCGAATCCCTTCGCCGTGGCGTGATGATCGAGATTGAGCAGACGGCGGGCCTGTTTAATTGCGCCCAGCGCAGATCCGATACGTTCCAGATCGCCGCTGTCGAGCACGATTGCGAGATCCCAGGATTGTACGCTTTCAACCGGAGCGAGGAGATGCTGTCCGGGCAGAAAGGAATAAATATCGGGGACGCCATCTGCAGAAATACAGATGACGTCCTTACCAATAGACGCAAGCCCCAATCCCAGGCCAAGCATGGAACCCAGGGCGTCGCCGTCCGGGTTCACATGGCAGGCCATGACAATCGTTTTGGCGGCCGCAATCTCCGCGGCTGCCAATCGCACGGCATCGTCGACGACGGATTCGTTGGCGCTCATTCCGCAGCCTCATTGCTGGCCGGCGCAGCAGCTTCGCTTGCCTGCTCTGCGGCGCGAAGGGCGTCATCGTGACGAAGCTGCTGCAAGACCTCAACGACACGTGTTCCGCGGTCCATGGATTCGTCGTAGCGGAACTGAAGCTCGGGTACGGAAATGAAAGATTTTCGCCGCCCAAGCTCACCGCGCATAAGCCCTGAAGCGCCCTTGAGAGCCGCCAGTGCATGCGCTCGCGCGGCTTCGTCGCCAAGTACGCTTATGTACACAACTGCGTGCTTATAATCCTGGGACACTTCGACATCCGTAATCGACAGCAACCCTTCCCGAAGCCGGGGATCTCGCATCTCACGGCGGATCACTTCCGACAGTTCAGCGCGCAGACCTTCCTGCAGCCGCTGCTTTCGTACACTGGTCATGTTTTATGTTCCTTCCCGACAACCGGCCTACCCAACGGAAGTTATTAGAGCATCTCGATTTCGTAGTGCCCCAGATCGACGCGCGGATCGCGCTCAATATGATCCACCACTTTGTCGAGGACTTCCGTTGCGTACCGGTTGTCCGTCGCGACGACAGCGACACCTATGGTCGCGCGCCGCCAGATATCGTGATCTCCGACTTCGGAAGCAGAGACATTAAAAGAGTTGCGCAGGTGCGCCAGAACGCTCTTTAGAACCTGTCTCTTATCCTTCAGAGAATCCGCGCCGTCAATTGCCATTTCGGCAGTAAGCAGTCCGACTGTCATGTTTTCAGCGCATACCGCGCAGGTCAAATAAATTAAGGTCCCGTGCGCCCGGAGGCAGGCACGGGACCTCCATAGTGCGATTATTAGATGCTGCGAGGAGTGTTTCCGCGCCTCGCAGCAAGTTCATGTTCTTAGAGAGTTCGATCGATGCGGCGCATCTCGTAGCATTCGATGCGATCGCCCTCAACCGGATCGTAACCTGGAACAAGGATACCGCATTCGTAGCCCGTCGCCACTTCCCGAGCATCATCCTTCTCGCGCTTGAGGTTGTCGATTGTGCCCGTTGCAACGATCTTGCCGCCGCGCTTGACACGGACACTTGCTCCACGAGCCACTTTCCCGTCCAGAATGTAGCAGCCCGCGATGGTGCCGCCGGAGCGCGGCAGTTTGAATACTGCGCGAACTTCAGCGGTGCCGAGCGCATGCTCCTCGAAGATCGGATCGAGCAGACCAGCCATGGCGCTCTTGACGTCGTCGATGAGATCGTAGATGACGCGGTACTCGCGGATCTCGATATGCTCTTTCTCAGCAAGGCGTGAACCCGCAGGTTCCGCACGAACGTTGAAGCCGACGATGATCGCCCTCGAAGCGCTTGCCAGCAGGACATCCGATTCCGTCACGCCGCCCACTCCCACAGAGATGAAGCGGACCTTGACTTCGGGATGGTCGATCTTCTCAAGCGACTGGCGGATGGCTTCTACAGACCCCTGCACGTCACCCTTGATGATGATGTTGAGGGTCTTCGTGTCGCCGTCCTTGATCTGCCGCTGAATATCTTCGAGCGTCAATGCGCGGCGAGCCGTCATGTTCTCTTGCTTCTGATCCGAATCTCGGCCTTCGGCAAGCTGACGCGCGACCTTATCGTCCTTAACGACTTCGAGGCGCTCTCCGGCATTCGGTACGGTATTCAGTCCAAGGATCTGCACGGGCTTGGCAGGCTCCGCAGACTTGACACGGTTCCCGAGATCGTCGAACATCGCCTTGATCTTGCCGAACGATGTGCCGGCGACTACGGAGTCTCCCATCTTGACCGTTCCCTGCTCAACAAGGATCGTCGTAACGACGCCACGGCCCTTGTCCAGTTCCGCCTCAATGACGGTTGCCGTTGCTGGGGCAGTCGGATCGGCTTTAGGATCGACTTCGGCATCTGCAACCAGAACGATGCTCTCAAGCAAGTCGTCCAGTCCGAGCTTTTCCTTGGCAGAAACTTCAACAACCTGAATATCGCCGCCGTACTGTTCCGGCATGACGCCATATTCAGTGAGCTGTGTCAGAACACGTGTCGGATTTGCGCCTTCTTTGTCGATCTTGTTCATCGCGACAATGATCGGCACTCCGGCAGAACGAGCGTGATTGATGGCTTCAATGGTCTGCGGCATGACACCGTCGTCGGCCGCGACCACGAGGATCGCAATGTCGGTAACCTGAGCGCCGCGAGCTCGCATTGCTGTGAAAGCTTCGTGGCCAGGGGTGTCCAGGAATGTGATCTTGCGCTTTTCACCGGGATTATCGGGATCGTCGACGTCAACCTGGTAAGCGCCGATATGCTGAGTGATGCCGCCAAATTCCTTGTCAGCAACCTTAGCATGCCGGATAGCATCGAGCAGGCTCGTTTTGCCGTGATCGACGTGTCCCATGATGGTAACGACCGGAGGACGCTTGACGGGACCGGCAATCTTCTGACGCGGCTTTGCAGCCACAACAGCGACCGCCTGAACGGCAGGCTTAGCAGACGCTTCGGCAACAGCGGGCGCTGTCGCTGCGACGGCAGGAGCCACGGCCCCTGCAACTGCGGCGGGCGCGGCAGCCGCTGTAGGCGGCGCAACAACTGCTACTGGAGCCTGCTTGACGACTCCACCGGGCACAACGACCACGGGGACGCCGTAGCTTTTCGCAAGGCGCGTAACGACTTCAGGGCTGAGTTTTTGGTTCAGCGACGCCAAAACGCCCAGTCCCATCAATTTCTTCTGAATTGACTGAGCCTGAACGCCAATGAGATCCGCGAATTCCTTCAGCGAAACGATGTCGGGGATATTGACAGGCGCGGGTTTACCCGTATCGCCGTCTGCTTTTGGGGCTGAACCTGCGGGACGCGGCGATGAGCCGCCGTTCCGAGGCGCGCCTGAATTACCGTTGGTCGCCGGCGGATTACCGGCGGGAGCGGCTCCCGTGCTGCCACCTGCCTGCTTGACGGCCAGGCTGCGCACCTGAGCGGCCGCCTCTTCAGTAATGGCGCTTGAGGGCGCCTTCACCGGCTCCCCGATGCCCTTAAGCATCTCAATGACATCATTGTTGCTGATCTGTAATTCCTTCGCTAAATCGTAAATTCGAACACCAGACATACTCGTCCATTCACCTCTCGTTAATCACAACTCACTTCATAAGGCGTTCACTCCTGCCGAGACGGCCTTATCGGCGGCCGCCCGGAGCTCGGACCCCAGTGTCTCTGGGACCACAGCCACATTCAGCGAGCGTTCAAAGCGCTTTTGCTTGATCGCTTTTTCAATACATTCCGTCGCCGCACAGACATATGCGCCGCGACCGTTTGCCTTCCCGGTTTGGTCAAACCGAACCTCACGTGGCTCGCCGGCCGTGCGCACCACGCGCAACAGGACCCTTTTATCGGATGTCTGCCGGCAGACCACGCATGTGCGCAGCGGCCGCCGGCGAACCTGGGTCGTCATAACTCTTCTTCTTCCAAGGCCATGAGCATGTCTGCCGTAATCATAACCTCATCACCATACGAAACTGCTCGTCCTGTTTCATCTTCCGGTACAACAGCGCGCTCAGCCGCCCGCTCCGCAGCGAGCGATTCCGCCTGCACCTCTTCTGCAGCCCTCGTAAGCGCCGCCTTCGCTTCCTGCGATTCTGATCGGATGTCGATGCGCCAGCCAGTCAATCTTGCTGCCAACCGCACGTTCTGGCCCGATTTCCCGATTGCCAGGGAGAGCATGCTGTCAGGCACCAGAACCAGACAGGATTTCTTCTCCTCGTTCGCCGCAACACGGACGCTCTTTGCCGGCGAAAGCGATTCCGCTACGAACTGCGAAATGTTCGCGCTCCACCGCACGATATCGATTTTCTCATCGTACAGCTCAGACACAACGGCCTGAACGCGGGCCCCGCGATGACCTACGCACGCGCCGACAGGATCGATCCGCTCATCATCCGATGCAACGGCGATCTTTGATCGCGCTCCGGCTTCTCGCGCGACGCTCTTAATAACGACAGTCCCATCGGCAATCTCCGGGACTTCAAGCTCGAACAACCGGCGAATCAGGCTCGGATGCGACCTCGAGACGATCACCTGCGGCCCGCGCGAGGATCGACGGACTTCCAGCAAGTATACCTTAATGCGGTCGTTAAAGCGATACGGCTCCGAAGGCACCTGCTCCTGCACGGGCAGCAGCGCCTCAAGTTTTCCAATGTTGACGTAAACGTTGCCGTTTTCGTGACGCTGCACAACGCCGGTAGCGACTTCGCCGATCCGCGCATTGAACTCGTCGAAGACCTTCTCGCGCTCAGTCTCGCGGAACTCCTGCATCATGACCTGGCGCGCCGTTTGCGCCGCAATCCGCCCGAAGTTCTCAGGAGTAACCTCAACAGAAATCATATTGCCGTACTCGGCATTCGGGTTGAACTTGCGCGCCGTTTGCAAAGACATCTCGGCATGCTCGTTGGTCACCGTTTCGACAACGACTTTTTCGGCCGAGAACTTAAAGGAGTTCTTTGTCGTGTCGATATGTACGACGACGTCTCCAGCGATGCCGTAGTGCTTCTTGTAGGCTTTACCGAGCGCAACCTCAAGAGTCTTTAGCAGCGTGGCGAAAGGAATTTCCTTTTCCTTCTCAATCTGCCGCAAAGCTTCAATGAAATCGCCTGTCATATATGTCTCACCATTCCTTGCATACAGTCGGCTGCTAATCGCTGGTACTCAATAACAGAGAAAAGAGCGGGCACGGGCCCGCTCTTTCCAGATCGCAGTCATCTGAAAACTCTGACAAAATTATAGCACAATCAGGGTCCCAATTCAACACGGGCGCTGCCTGAGGCAAGGGAATGACATCTACAGGTATGAACAACGCCATTAAACAAAGAGTTCCACGACGTCGCTTAAGGGGCTGTTCCTCCCGTGCTTCCGTCCTCACCGAACACCCAGGGGCTATCGCTGATATCCGTGCCGACAGCGCCTCCGCTGTCTCCTTCCGGGCTCAATACGTCCGTAAAATCCTCCGGCTGCGGAACACGGCCCGTCGCTCCGCGCAAGCCGTTCGCACGGTCAATTTCGAACTCGTCCGCAGTTTCCGTCTGAGCGGCCACCATGTCTCCGAGGTGGTCAGGGCGAAGTTCGCCGGTCTGATCGGCAGCCACGGCCGGCGGACCGGCTATTGGATCTACATTTACTTGCATGGATGAACCTCATAATATTGTCGAGCGTCTCTAAGTTAACAGCTTTCGGCGGCCACAATGACGTTCTCGCTTACCTGTAATATTCCCTTTGAATACGCCCTGCAAACAAGCAAGACAACTTAACGCTTGACATCGGACAGATGTCTGCCGTTATAATGACAGGTAATATCGCGATGCCCAAACAATCCGATCCACATTTAGATATAGGATCTCTCCTCACCGAAGCAGCCGCGTGTCTTGGCGCAGGCAACGGAGCGCTGGGACGTCTCGTCGATATTGTCTGCCGGGCGCTCGGAGCATCCGGCGGCGCAGTATTCGATGTCACCCCCGAAATGGAGTGCATTCTGGCCGCCGGCCGGGATTCCCGCCTACTGCGCGAGCGCTGCCAGGATGCGCTTCTCTGCCTGGATTATTCGGTTTCCCGATCACCCGGTCCCGTTCGCGTCCTGCTTATTCGATCCGTTAAGAAAACGATCGGCGCGTTCGGCGCTCTGATGCCCGGCGAATTTGACCATGCGCGGTGGTCCGCCGTAATGTGCGCTCTGGAACCGATGCTCGTTGCGGGCATTCGCCTGAACGAAGCCGAGCGCGTCCTTGACGGCGATGCAGGCGAGTCGGCGCGCAGATCGAACGAAGTTCAGTCCATTCATGATCTCGGCATGATGATGGACGATACCGCGATGCCGGATCTGCTTTCGAATATCGCCCGCAAGGCGGCTGAGGTCATGTCCGGGGATGCCTGCTCTCTTATGCTCCGTCAGGCGGATTCCACCACGCTGCGTATCGAAGCTTCCGTGGGGATCGCCCCCGAGATCGTCGAAAATACGCATGTCGCAATCGGCCAGGGCATATCGGGATATGTGGCCGCGACTGGTCAGGCGCTTCTGCTGCACAACCTCGATACCGATCCGATATTCCATGATAAGCCGGTGTCACGCGTTCACGGTGTTACATCGTCTGTCGTTGTTCCCCTTAAGGACGACCAGGGCAGTTCGATCGGCGTCCTCTGCATACGGCGTTCCGGCTCCGCGCCGTTGTTTACCGATCAGGATCTGCGTCTGCTTGGGATATTCGCGCGCTACGCATCGCTCTCGATCAACAACAGCAGGCTTTACGAGAAGCTCACCAGCAAGTTGCAGGAACTCTCAACCCTTTCCGCCCTTACTGAAACGATCACTTCCACACTGGATTTGGAACAGGTTCTGAACCAGGTTGCCGACAATATCGTCGAAGTCGTGAAGTTCGAGCGATGCCGCATCTACCTGTGTGACCTGGAGAACGGCCGCTTTTCCGCAGAGATCGTACGCGGCTTCCCGTGGCACGATGAAACTAAACTTGAAGGCAATATCGGTCTGGGCGAAGGCTTGATCGGAATGGTGGCGCAGAGCCAGGCGCCGCTGCTCGTTGACGATGTAAGCAATACACTGCCTGTTGCCCGCCAGTATGCCCGCACGTTCAACCTTGAAAGCTTCTATGCCCAGCCCGTCGTCGCGCGCGGACGGTGCATCGGCGTCGTTGTAGTCAGCAACTCGGCGTCCGAGCCCGGAATGCCGGCTTCGCAGATTGAGTTGCTGTCAACCTTTGTGCACCAGGCCGGAATAGCCATTGAGAATGCCCGTTTCTACGCCGGACAAGAGCGTCGCTATGAGGAATTGGCCACCCTCTACGACGTCAGCCGTACGCTTGCCGCCGCTTCAGGTGTCCAGAAGGCCGCACAAACCGTCAACCAGCTTGCAACAAAGATCACGGACAGCGACTCCGGTGTGCTCCTGCTCTTTGAAACGAATGTCGATGCCCTGAAGGCGCTGCACTGGGGCGGCGTATCGGACAGCCTCGACAAACGGCTGCGCTCAATTACAACTCCCCTGCCCGTTCCGGCCGCTGCCCGCAGCCTTCGCGTGCCGCGACTTCTTACAGCCGATGACTGCGGCGAGATATTCGGCGCGGACTGGCAGCCGATCGGTGAGGCATTTTTGGCCCGGCATCGCTCCGTCGCGCTTGTGCCCCTTGTCGTAGACAACGCAGCCGTCGGATTTCTCCTGCTCGGCAAACAGCGGGCCGATTACGGCGTGCAGGAGCTGAAGCTCATTGCCGTTGCATCTTCGCAGGCGGCAACAGTGCTGAGCAGCGCCGCGAACTACGAACGCCGCATTGGCCAGCATGTTCTGGAGCTCTCGGCCGTCTATGAGCTGATGCAGAAGATCCGGACGGCCACCACCATGGACGAAGCGCTCAACTGCATCCTCGATATCGTGGCGAGCATCGTTTGGAGCGACCGGTCGGCTCTTTACACAGTGGACGTCGGCGGCGCCTCCATGACCTTGCGAGCCGAGCAAGGCTCCGCATCACGGCAAGTGCGGCTTCCCGGACAGATCCCATTGAACGGCGACAGCATTCCAGCACGGGCGCTTCGAGAGCGCCGGGGTTTGATTGCTGCCTGCGAGGATGATGGAATCACAGTCCGCACCCAGCCAAGGATCCCAGTTGCGGAGAGCGCTCCCGAAGCCATATCAATGCGATCATGCCTGGCGATCCCTCTTGTCGCGGGCGATGAAACTGTAGGTATTCTGGCGCTGCATAGCGCGCGCCCCGACGTTTATACCGAAGAGAGCGTGATGATGCTTCATCTCGTGACGTCGCAGGCGGCGACAATCTACCGCGAGATGAGCTCCTTCCGCATCCTGACTCGCTATACCGAAAATATCCTCAGGTCGATTGCCGCCGGCGTAATCACCATCGATAAAGACGGTATCATCGTCACATGGAACGCCAGGGCGGAAGAAATTATCAACCTGCGCCACACGCAGACCGTTGGTATTCACTATCGCGACTTCATCGCCATGCTGAAAGTCGATGAGCCTGTCCGCGAAGAAACGGTGCGAATGGTTGAACTCGCGGCGCAAACCGGCAAAGTCTTCACCCGCAACCATTTATGCTACCGGACCCCGCAGGGCGATGAGACTTACGTCAACCTCAGCGCGTCGCAGCTTCGCAGCGAATCCGGGGAATATCTGGGCGTTGTCGTGGTGTTCGAAGACATCACACACGAGATCCAGATGAAGGAAGAGGTGGAGCGTGTCAGCAAACTCGCGGAGACCGGACAGCTAGCCGCCAACATCGCGCATGAGCTTCGCAACCCGCTCTCCTCCATTAAGGGCGCAGCACAACTGCTTCGCAATGAGATGCCTGAGGACTACGTGGAGCAGCACGGCGAGTTCCTGGACATCATCATCGAAGAGGTCAACGGCCTTAACCGCATTACAAGCGAGTTCCTGGAGTTCTCCAGGGTGACACCGCCACAGATGGAAATGATCGATGTGAATGCGCTCATTTCACGGCTGCTTCAATTCATGGGCACTTACCTGGTCAATGAAGAAGTACAGACGGAAATCCACCTTGACGAATCGCTGCCCAAGCTCTATCTGGACAAATCGCAGATAGAGCAAGTAATACGCAATGTCGTAATCAACGCTGCGCAAGCCATGCCGCACGGAGGCATGCTCACGATCAGGACGCGACACATTGTCGCTCAGGAACTCGCGGAGATCTCTTTCAAAGATACAGGCGTCGGTATTCAGCCGGACAAGCTTGAGAAGATCTGGGCTCCATTTTTCACTACAAAAACCAGAGGCACGGGACTGGGACTGGCGATCGCTCGAAAAATCATCGAAACTCATGGCGGAAAGATGACTGCCACAAGCAACCCCGGTGAAGGCTCAAGGTTTATCATCCAGCTGCCGGTAACGCCGCTCCATACACGGCACATAGCACCGAGCAAGCACGACATCGCCGACCAACGAAGCGACCAGCCGGGCGGGAGTTTTGAGCTCCCGCGTATCGAGCTGAGCCGCTCCTAATTATGATATTGCGGCTTAGTACCGCACCGTGTGGCGCATTTTCGACGCCCGCATTACCGGAAGATCACACTAAACTATGGACGAAACGAGTAATCGCACGGATTCGCAGCGCACGCTGCTCATCGCCGACGACGAGCCCAATATCCGCAAGGTATTGGAAGCGATCTTCAAAAAAGAAGGCTATCGCGTACTCACGGCAGAAAACGGCGTTCGCGCTTCCGAACTTGCCGGCAAAGACAAGATCGATGTGCTTATCACCGACCTGATCATGCCCGACATGAACGGTGTCGAACTGCTGCAGCGAATTAAAAAGCAGAACCCCTCTATCGTGGCGATCATGATCACGGCATACGCCACGATCAAAACCTGTGTCGATGCCATGCGATTTGGAGCCTCCGACTATATCACCAAACCATTCGACGTCAACGAAATCAAGATGGTGGTAAATCGCGCGGTCGCGCGGAGCCTGGAAGAGCCGGCCGGCGGCTCGACTTCGGCAACGAAGCGCCGTGGCTCAAGTATGATGTCTCAGTGCGCCAGCCCGGCAATGAACGAGATACAGGAGATCATCTCCCGGGTTGCCGCGGCACGCTCAACTGTCCTGATCCGCGGCGAGAGCGGCACCGGCAAGGAACTCGTTGCCCGCGCGCTGCATCAGCAGTCAGACCGCGCATCCGGCCCATTTGTGGCGGTGTCTTGCGCGGCTCTTTCCGAGACTCTCCTCGAAAGCGAGCTGTTCGGCCACGAAAAGGCCGCATTCACGGGCGCGGCAACAGAAAAGAAAGGGCGATTTGAGCTTGCCACCGGCGGCACTCTGTTCCTGGACGAGATCGGCGACATATCTCCTTCCGTCCAGGTCAAGCTCCTTCGCGTTCTGCAGCAGCGTGAGTTCGAGCGCGTTGGGGGCGTCAAAACGATCAAGGTCGACGTTCGCTTGATCGCTGCCACCAATGCCGACCTTGAGGGCCTGATCAAGGAAGGCAAGTTCCGCGAAGATCTCTACTATCGGCTCGACGTCATTCAGATCAAGCTGCCGCCTCTTCGTGAGCGTTCGGAAGATATTGAGCTGCTGGTGGAAGATTTCCTGACGCGATTCAACACCGAGAACGGGCGACAAATTACATCGATCGATCCGGAAGTCATGTCTCTCTTCCTGTCGTATTCCTGGCCTGGAAATGTCCGCGAACTGGAAAACGTCGTCGAGCGCTGTGTCGTAATGTCCGACGCCAATGCTACAAGCATCGTCACACGCGTTCTCCCAGCCGTCATCCGTGACCGCGTCGTTTTAAGTCTCTAGATTCGGAGTTAGATTTGCCAAATCGTCACCGGCGTGTCCTGCTTTGGATACGCCGCGATTTGCGTGTCAGCGACAATACTGCCCTCCATAACGCCTGCCTGAACGCCGATGAAGTGGCGCCGCTCTTTGTGCTGGATCCCGCGATACTCTCCCGCCCCGATACCGGCATGGCCAGAGTCGCATTCCTGATGAACTCGCTTCAAGAGCTCGATGGGGAACTGCAGAAAATCGGCGGGCGATTGGTCATTCGCTACGGCGAAGCGCACGACACGATCATGGCGGCCGTGGCTGAAACGGGCGCAACTGCTATCTACTTCAACCGGGAGTACGAGCCGCATCTGCGAGAGCGTGACGATCGTGTCATTCTCAGTCTCAAAACTGCCGGCATCGAAGTCAACTCGTATAAAGATCAAGTTATTGCCGAGCCAGGAGAGGTATTGACGGCTGTTGGGGCGCCGTACACCGTTTTCACGCCCTACTATCGCACCTGGCTTCAATCCGCTCTAGCCCCTCCGCTTCCTGTTCCTGACCGGATATGCGTACCATCGACCCTATTCGGGGTAGACTTAAAGGAACAGAGCATTTTGACACAGAATGCCGGAACGAATACATTCGGTGCAGGTGAGCAGGCGGCATTGGCCTTGCTTCGGAGATTCGTCGCCGAAAAGCTCGAAGATTATGATACGGCGCGCGACTTCCCAGGTATCGACGGCACATCGCGCCTTTCGCGACATCTGCATTTTGGAACGATATCGCCAAGAACGATCCTGGGGGCCGCGCAGCAGGCCTGCGACAGCCCTAATCCAAAGATGCGGGAAGCATCGACCGCCTTTATCCGCCAGCTGGCATGGCGTGAGTTTTACATTCAGGTCATGTACCATTTTCCGCGAATAATGCGGGAGGCTTACCGAACTGAATTCGACAACATAATCTGGGAGAACGATCCTGATCATTTCGAAGCCTGGCGTATGGGAATGACAGGATATCCGATCCTGGATGCGGCAATGCGCCAACTGCTTGCGGAATCGTGGATGCCCAACCGCATGCGAACGGTAACGGCCAGTTTCCTCATTAAGCATCTATTGTGCGACTGGCGCCTTGGTGAGATGCACTTCATGCAGCACCTTGCCGACGGCGACCTGGCCGCGAACAACGGCGGTTGGCAATGGGTAGCCGGAACGGGACCCGGCGCGCAACCGTATTTTAGAATATTGAATGTAACGACCCAGGCGAAGAACTATGACTCTAACGGCGATTACGTTCGGCAATGGGTTCCGGAACTTGCCCGGGTCCCTGCGGCCATGATACATACGCCGGAACGTCTCAGTTCGGCCGAGCGAAAAGACCTCGGCTGCGACAAATATCCAATGCCGATTGTCGATCAGGCAATCCGCCGTGAAATCGCGTTAAATGCGTACAAGAGCGCACGCGGAAAGCGGGATCAATGAAGAAGATACTGATATTGGCCATTCTGGCCGCAATGCTGCTGCCGGCGGCATCGCATGCCGGACCGTCAGCCGCATCAGGCCAGCCGGATGTTCTTGTGCTTGTCCAAGCCCTTCCGCGCGGCAACAATGAAGTATGCATCACGTATCCGACTATCGTGCCGAAGACACAGGTGCAGCATGACATGGACAGTCTGCACAGCATTTCGGGCTGGGTAATTAAGAACCCGAAGATAACCGCTGGTCTTGCTCCAATTCGCGGTTCGAAAGATGTCATGACGACTGTCGTCTTCAACACAAGCAATGTCGTGGCGCCAGACTCCCATGCATTTCCCATCGAGCCGATCGTAACGGCTTTGCGGGGATACAATCATATCTTGATCACATATTTCCTGAACTCCCCGATTCACTACACGGGACTTCGCGATTATGACGATAACAATGTCTCGGTGAGTTTCGAAGAGCGAGGACCGGCTTACACTTATCACGTTAAGCTGCACAACACCAATTTCCAGAAGCTGAACCTGCCGCTCTATCAGCCGGCTCCATCAACTGTGCGAACTGCCTCCAAGAGTGTCGAAGGCCGGCATGCGGTCAAGCCCTGGCAAGTGGCGTTGATCGCTGTCCTTGCCGCGGTCGCCGGAGGGGCGGTCTATATGGCTATGGCCAAACATTCCTGAAAATTCAAAGGACCTGAGAATGCCCGACCTACAAGATCTGCTTAAAATTGCGGCGCAACGCAAAGCGTCCGACGTGTTCCTTAAAGCCGACTGCGCCCCGACATTCCGTCTCGGCGGCTTCGTCAAGCAACAGGATATGCCCGTCCTATCACCCGAAGATACCCAGAGCCTTGCGTACAGCATCATGACGCATGAGCAGATTGGGCGTTTCGAACACCGGCATGAACTCGACCTTGGCTTCGAGATCCCGGGGGTTTGCCGTATCCGCGCCAACGTCTACATGCAGCGCGGATCAATCGGTATTGTCTGCCGCCTGATCCCGTTGCGCGTATTCACACTGGAACAGCTGGGCATGCCTCCGGTTCTGGGCGACTTCACCAAGAACCGTCAGGGGCTGGTGCTGGTTACCGGCCCCACAGGTTCCGGTAAAACCACGACGCTCGCGGCTCTCATCGACCTGATCAACTCAAATCGCCGCTGCCATATCGTTACCGTAGAGGACCCGATCGAATTTGTCCACCCGGACAAAGACAGCATCGTCTCCCAGCGCGAAGTGGGTCTCGACACAGAATCATTCAACGACGCATTGAAATATATGCTTCGTCAGAACCCCGATGTCATTATGATCGGAGAAATGCGCGACATCGAAACGATGAACGTCGCGCTTGCCGCCGCCGAAACGGGACACCTTGTGTTCTCGACTCTCCATACAGCATCAGCGGCGGAAACTCTCGATCGTATCATTAACCTCTTTCCCCCCTCAGACCGGGATATGTTATGCCTGCGGCTTGGCGGTTCACTCAAGGGAGTTATCTCACAGAAACTGATCCCACGCGCGGACGGCACAGGACGCGTCGGCGCCGTAGAGGTAATGGTCAGTACGCCGACCGTAGCTAAATTGATCGAAGACGGCCGTTCCTCGCAGATTTATTCCGCCATTATGGAAGGCAATTTCTGGGGAATGCAGACCATGAACCAGTGTCTGTTAAAATACTTCCGCGCTGGCCTCATCAGCGAGGAGGAAGCTCTGCATAACGCGGGGAATGTGACAGAGATGAAACAGATGATCCGGCGGCCGTCGTAGGCTGATCTACAAGAACTACCCCATATGAGGCGCGTGCCGTTCCATATGCGCCTCATACAGCCTCCTAATCGTGTCACAAGCTGGATCACGTCCTAGGAGGCTCCCGCATGCCCGACCTGAGCGAACTGCTCAAGCAGCTGGTTGACGAGGGTGGATCCGACCTTCACTTGAGAGTCGGCGAACCACCTGTGTTTCGTATTCACGGTACTCTTGTACGCACCGCGCATCCCAAACTCACGCCTCACGATACGGAAAGTCTCATTTACGGCATATTGAACGCCGAACGCCAGGAAGCCTTTGCCAAGCGCCTGGAATTGGATATCTCCCACTCTACCGACTTTGCGCGCTTTCGAGTAAATGTATTCCGGCAGCAGGAATACGTGGGCGCGGTCATGCGGGTCATCCCGTTTTCGATCAAGACTCTGGACGATCTCAAGGTCCCCGCTGTCGTCAAAGAACTCTCGCTTCGTCCGCGCGGCCTCTTCCTCGTAACCGGCCCAACCGGCTCCGGCAAAAGCACAACCCTCGCGGCAATCATAGACCACATCAACACACATAAGCATTGCAACGTGGTAACGGTTGAAGATCCTATTGAGTTCATCCATGAGGATAAACTTTCGGCGATCAACCAGCGCGAGATCGGCGAGGACACGCACTCCTTCACCGCTGCCCTCAAACATGTGATGCGTCAGAATCCCGACGTGATCCTCGTCGGAGAAATGCGCGATCTGGAAACGATCCAGCTTGCGGTTACCGCCGCGGAAACCGGCCACCTGGTCTTCTCCACCCTGCACACAACCGATGCCGCCCAGACGATCGATCGCATTGTCGATGTCTTCCCGCCCGAGCAGCAGCGCCAGATCCGCACACAGCTCGCGGTAACGCTCCTGGGGGTTCTGTCCCAGACGCTTCTTCCGCGAGCGGACACTAGTGGTCGTATTGCCGCATTCGAAGTACTGGTGGCAACTCCTGCGATTCGAAGTCTGATTCGTGAAGGCAAAACCCACCAGATGGGCACCGACATTCAAACTGGTGGTCAGTTCGGAATGGAATCCCTGGACCATTCCCTTCTTGATCTGGTCAAAAACAAAATCGTGAAGTATGAGGATGCACTGGCGAAATCGTCAAATGCCAGAGAGTTCGAACAACGGGCCGCCCCCTATCGCGGTCAAATTCCGGCCGGCATTTTGTAGCCCAAAAGGGAGATTACGATGGTTGCTCTAGATGAACTATTGGGAGAAACGCTGGACTGCAGCGGCAGCGATCTGCATATAAAGGCCGGAAGTCCTCCGCTGGTGCGTATCCACGGTGAGCTGCTTCCGATGAATCGTCCGATACTGAGTGCCGAAGAAGCCTGCACCCTATCCTATCAGGCACTGAAAGCGGAACAGCGCGCGAAATTTGAGGAAGACCGGGAGCTGGATTTCGCTTATATCCTTCCGGACCGCGCCAGGTTCCGAGGCAACGTCTACCAGCAGCGCGGCGCTATCCAGAGCGTCTTCAGGACGATCCCGCTTACCATTCAATCAATGCAAGACCTGAAGCTGCCGCCGGTGTGCCGCTTCTTTTGCGAACGGCCCCGTGGTCTCGTATTGATAACTGGGCCATCCGGCAGCGGCAAATCTACGACACAGGCCGCGATGATCGACTATATCAATACAAACCACGCCCTGCATATCGTAACGATCGAAGATCCAATCGAGTTCGTGCATGAAGATAAGCAGGCGCTTGTGAATCAGAGAGAGTTGGAACGGGATACCCACAGCTTCACCAATGCGCTGCGGGCTGTGCTCCGGCAGGATCCCGATGTGATCCTGATTGGGGAAATGCGTGACCTTGAGACGATCTCACTCGCCGTAACAGCCGCAGAGACTGGCCATCTCGTGTTCGGCACACTGCACACAACTGACGCCGTGCAGACCGTGGACCGCATCATTGATGCGTTCCCGCAGCACCAGCAGCAGCAGATCCGAATGCAGCTTTCGGTCAACCTGATCGGAGTGGTGTCTCAAACGCTCGTGAAGAGTGCAGATGGCAACGGACGCATAGCGGCTTTCGAAACGCTCGTAGCCGTGCCAAGCGTACGCAGCCTCATTCGTGAGGCCAAAACGCATCAGCTGGCATCGCTGATCCAGACGGGGAGCAAACAGGGAATGATCACGATGGATCAATCCCTCGCAGACCTCGTTAAGGCAGGTATTGCAAAAAAAGAGGACGCGGCTGAGAAAGCGCAAAATTTGAGAGACTTCGAGGATCTGTGCGGAAAACGCGACCATGAACACGATGTGGTCGATACGCCAGGCAATGGACACTCAAAACACGAAGAACCGCTCACGCCGCAGCCTGTCGCAGCGCATGCGCCGCCGCCGTCACATCGGCTGCCGTTCGGGTTCAGGAGGAATGGGTAGAGGAGAGAATTCCCACTATATACAAAACGTTCATTCGCTAGGACCCACCCTTATTCCCTCCCGAAGGGAGGGCGCGTTCGCCTATACAATGGGCTCTGTCCTCTTGGCGCATTGACAAGAGCAGCAAGCCTTCTGCATAGGCGAACGATCCTTCCCTTCGGGGAGGACGCAAGGAGGGGTCCTAAACAAGTACCGTTTTCGATGTCGGAGGCAAGCCTCCTCTCTTACTTCCGTCGCCCCTTGGCCTTTACGGCGCGACGGCGGTCGGAGCGGGTTGCGCCTTCGACTTCCGGCCCCTCTTCATCGCCGTCCTCGTCCTCGGCTTGCACGGGAACGCCGTCGGCGTCCACCTCATCGTCGAAGGCGATTTTGATGAACGACATGATCCGGCTTACCTCTTCCTGCATGGAAGCCAGCATCTCCTGGAACATGTCGTACGCTTCCTTCTTGTAAAGGACCAGCGGATCGATGCCGGCATAGCCACGCCAGCCGATGCCTTCACGCAGGTACTCCATATTGGAGAGGTGCTCCATCCAATGGCGGTCGAGAGACTGCAGCATCATGCGGCGCTCGAACTGCCGGATCTCAGCAAGACCGGCCTCTTCGCCAAGAGCCTCGATGAAGTGCTGCTCTTTGTCCTCGTAGGACGTTCTCGCTGTGTCTACCAGCAGGCTGACGAGTTCCTCGTATGGCTTGCCCTTGAGGTCATCCACATCGAGGTAATCAGAAAGTGGGAAAACCTGGTTGAGACTTGTATGAAGGCCTTCCAGGTCCCACTCCTCGTGCTCCACGGATGCCGGCGCATAGATGTTTACATCGCCCCGGACCGATTCTTCCAGGAACTCTGCAATCGTATCGCGCAGGTCGGCGCCCATCATGATGCGCCGTCGCTCGGTGTAGATCTTCTCACGCTGGACGTTCATGACGTCGTCATAATCGAGAGTCGATTTGCGCTGATCGAAGTAGTGAGATTCAACCTTCTTCTGAGCGCGCTCGATCATTTTAGTAAGCAGCCCTGAGTCGATCGACTGGTCTTCTGCCCAGGCAGCCAGCATCGGATTGTTCGTACGGTCGCCGAACAGTCGCAGAAGCTCATCTTCCATGGAAACGAAGAACTTCGATTCCCCGGGATCACCCTGGCGGCCGGAGCGGCCACGGAGCTGGTTGTCGATACGGCGGGATTCATGCCGCTCCGTACCCACGACAAACAGACCGCCTCGCTGGCGAACTTCGTCGGCCTCGGCCTGGTGCTCAGCCGATCCACGCTCCCCAACAGGCGTAAGACCGACACGCAGTCTGCCGCCGCGGCGATATTCAGGCTGCCCGGGAACTTCGCCTTCAACCGCAGTATGGTCATTGACGATCGTGCCGCCGAGAAGAATGTCGACGCCTCGTCCCGCCATATTCGTCGCAATCGTGACAGTGCCTTTTCGACCCGCTTCGGCGATAATCATCGCTTCCTGTTCATGGAACTTAGCGTTCAGGACGTTGTGCGCAATGCCATGTGTCAGCGCCTCTTCCAGCTCAGGATACTGTTCCTTGGCAACACCGATCAGGGCAGCCAGTTTGTTGAGGTTGTCTTCAGTGCGGACATTCGTGGAAATATCCAACGCTCTGCCGACTTCGGTCAGTTTGCCGGATGTGAGCGTCGTCAGCTTCTGATTGAGCGCCTTGCTGTACTCTTCGTACTTGCCCTTCTCAAGCTTATTGCTTACCTTCTCAAGTTGATCGCGCATGATATCCGTCAGCGCCAGCATCTCAAGCCGGTCATACCGCAGGCGATCAGAGACACGCTCCGACTGCTCAACGCTTCGTGTGCCGACAAGTACCGGCTGATGCTTCACATGGACGCGCAGGATCTCACGGGCGATACCGCGAAGCTTGGCTTCCTCTGTCTTGAAGATGATGTCCGGATGGTCCTTACGAACCATCGGCTTGTTCGTCGGCACCGCTACGACATCGAGCGCGTAGATCTTCCGGAACTCATCCTCTTCCGTCTTTGCCGTACCGGTCATACCGCCGAGCTTCGGATAGAGGCGGAACAGGTTCTGGAACGTAATCGTTGCCAGCGTCTTCTGCTCGTTCTCGATCGTGACGCCTTCCTTGGCTTCCACGGCCTGGTGAAGGCCGTCGGACCAGCGGCGGCCGAACATCAGGCGTCCCGTAAACTCGTCGATGATGACGACTTCCTTCTTGCCCTTCTCGTTCTCCTTCACAAGATAGTCGATGTCCTTCTTATAGACGGCATGAGCGCGCAGAGCGGCGCTTGCATGCTGCATTGCCGTAAGGTTTTCCGGGTCGGAGAGGTTCTGGATGCCGAGAGCGGCCTCGACGCGGCGCTGGCCGTCGTCCGTGAAGATCGCAGTCTTCTGCTTCTCTTCGAGCTTGTAGTCGCGCTCGTCGCGAAGCTGGCGGATAATTCGGTCCATCTTCACATACAAGTCTGATGACGCTTCGGCCTGACCGGAGATGATGAGCGGTGTTCGCGCTTCATCAACGAGGATCGAGTCGACTTCGTCGACAATGGCGAAGATGAGTTCCGGCTGAGAGAGTTCCTGGCCCGGCACCGTCAAGTTGTCGCGCAGGTAGTCGAAGCCATACTCATTGTTCGTGCCGTAAGTGATGTCGCAGAGATAAGCCTCACGCCGGGACATGACCGGGCGGGCGTAATCGTAGCGAGCGTCAGGGTGGCGGTATTCCGGATCGAAGATGAACGTTCCGCCGCCGTCTCCGGTTTCCGGGCTCTGCCCCTGGATAATGCCGACAGACAGTCCCAGGAAGTGATAGAGCGGTCCCATATTCACAGCGCCGACTTTGCTGAGATAGTCGTTAACCGTAATCAGGTGGACACCCTTGCCAGTCAATGCGTTCAGGTAGATAGGCAGGGTCGCCGTCAGCGTTTTGCCTTCACCGGTCTTCATTTCAGCGATACGGCCATCATGCAGCACCATTCCGCCGATAAGCTGCACGTCGAATGGGCGCATTTTGAGGGCACGGAAGCCGGCCTCACGAACTACGGCAAAGGCCTCTTCAAGGAGCGGATCGAGAGCGGCATCGGTCACCATGCGCTTCTCTTCGCGCTTGAGCTCTTCCCAGTCTTTGCCGTAGCGCTTGCACTCTTTTTCGATCGTCTCCGCTACCCGCTCTTTGAACTCGGTTGTCTTCGCTTTGAGTTCGTCGTCGGACAGCTTCTTCATTGCGGGCTCAAGCGCCGCGATTTGGTCAACTTTTTTCTTGTACTTCTGAATGTCGCGTTCGTTGCCGTCAAACAACTTGCGTAAGAATTGCATTTCGGTCCTCTTAATATGTTTTGGGCGCACACGATGAGTCGCGCCAAATATTCGGCCGTCTGTGCCGATGTTATACGGCGCACGGCAATGCAGGCGCAGGGCAGCAATGCCCGTGAGCGCCTGGCGGGATAATTAAAGACAGTGCGTTGCTGTGGAAAAGGATGTCAGGGAGCTCGGGGAACCGAAGAAAGCGAGACGGCCGCCGACAGCGGCAGAAATGCGGGCTTAGCCGGCGGACGAGAAATAACGGCGTCCGCGGATTCCGATATGGGACATGGTTTACGAGTGCTTGAAGATCGACTGGGAACGAGGACGAGGACAGTAGCCCCATCATGCGCTTCAACTGTACGAAAGTAATCGTCCAGGCTTGTGACCTGAAGCGTACGGCATGAGTACGGTTCTAACGCCGGATTGACCCAAAGGTAACCGCTCCACATCGGCGAGAGACAAAGCAGGATCTGTAGTTGGATAATCGTCTGGAGCGACATCGGGTCAGTATAGCATGAACGGCGAGAGGTTGTCAAAAGAACCGCAGGCAGGCAGCAGTCCCGTATGACACAGAGTTTCCAGCACAACGACGTCTGCCATTGCAGCGTCTGGCGCATCAGAAGTCAACTCGCCTGCCGCAGCCGCATAGGACGCAAAATAAGTAGCCCAGGACCGCGGAGCAATCTCCTCAATAATAAACGCAAGGTCGAATGATACGACATGATGCGTATCGCTGCCATCACCCGTATCGCGCATCACAACATTCCACAATGCGCTTTGGGCGGCAAGACCGCTCCCATTCCGTACGTCCACGCCGATAAGCGCTATGGATCGCTTCATTCGGTACTCAGCATGAAATACGGCGATTCCCCGTGTAGAAGTTTCCTTGGGATTCCAAACAACGAGCGCGCGAGTCGCATCGGGATTCGTATGCGATGTATCGATGAGTTCGGTGGCGTGACGGAGGGATTCGGAGGAAGGATTGAGAGTCAAATACGCCTCCAAATTAAGACCCACCCTTATTCCCTCCCGAAGGGAGGGCGCGTTCACTTTGGAGATAGGCTACACATTCTTGACCAAGCACCAAGAAGCGAAAGGCCGTTGCAAACCGGGACGCGCCCTCCCTTCGGGAGGGGATGGGGTGGGTCTTAATGAGCGACCGTCAGCATTCCTACCCTACCCACCGCTTCATAACGATCGTGGCGTTGTGGCCGCCGAAGCCGAAGGAGTTGGACAGTGCGATATCCGCCTGCTGCTTCCTTGCCTCATTCGGCACAAGATCGAGATCGCACTCCGGATCCGGATTCTCAAGATTCATCGTAGGAGGCAGTATTCCGGTGTGCAGCGCCTTGGCCACCGCGATGGCCTCAATGGCTCCTGCAGCGCCCAGGAGATGCCCTGTCATCGATTTTGTGGACGATACAGCCAGCTTATAGGCGTGCTCGCCGAACACGTTCTTGATCGCGATGATTTCCAGCACGTCTCCGGCCGGTGTGCTCGTGCCGTGGGCGTTGATGTAGTTTACGGCTTCCGGTTCGATCAATGCATCACGTAGAGCGGCCTTCATTGCCCGCGCCGCGCCTGCGCCTTCGGGAGCCGGGTGCACCATATCGTAGGCGTCGTTGCTCATGCCGTAACCGATCAGCTCGCCATAGATGCGCGCTCCTCGGGCAATAGCCGACTCGGCTTCCTCAATGACGACAATGCCGGCTCCCTCGCCGAGGATAAATCCGTCGCGTCCGGTGTCGAACGGCCGGGACGCATGCTCGGGATCATCGTTGCGGCGGGACATTGCGCGCATGTTGGAGAAACCTGCCATGGCGAGGGGCGTAACGGCCGCCTCGCTGCCGCCGGCAATAGCGGCGTCCGCATCACCACGGCGCACAATGTTGTAGGCATCGCCAATGGAATTGGTCGAGGTAGCGCAGGCTGTTACCGCCGTTTCACTCGGTCCCTGCGCTCCAAAAATCTTTGCGACATGGCCTGTCGCCATGTTCGCGATCATCATCGGCACGAAGAATGGGCTGACTCGGCCGAGTCCGCCTTCCATCAATTTTCGGTGCTGTTCTTCGAGTGTCGAGATACCACCAATGCCGCTGCCGATAAATACGCCAACGCCGGCGCGATTATCGTCGGTGATCTTCAGACCACTGTCCGCAACAGCCATGTGCGCCGCTGCAACGGCAAACTGCACGAAGCGGTCCATTCGCTTCGCTTCCTTGCGGTCCACATAGTCTTCCGGATTGAAATCCGGGACTTGAGCCGCTATCCGGGTCGCAATTGCGGAGCAGTCAAAGAGGGTTACCGGGCTCACGCCGCTTTTCCCGGAGATAAGGTTCTGCCAATAGGTGTCAGCCCCGATTCCGAGTGGCGTAACGGCCCCCAAACCTGTGACCACGACCCGCCGCCTGTTATTCATGCTCGTTCCTGTCAAAACACAATGCTCACTAAATCCAAGTACTCACAAAACCCGAAAGCCCGCCGCTTGACGCAGGCGGGCCTCCGTCAAGACGGATTACTTGGATTTGGATTCGATATAGTCGACCGCTTCTTGAACGGTCGTGATCTTCTCGGCGTCTTCATCGGGAATTTCGATGTCGAATTCCTCTTCGAGGCCCATGACGAGCTCGACAACGTCCAGCGAGTCCGCTCCCAGGTCGTCCACGAATGACGCCTGAGGAGTCACTTCATCCTCTGCCACGTCGAGCTGCTCGACGACGACTTTCTTCACACTATCAAATGTTGACATGCCCTCACCTCCTGAGGCTCAGAGAGCCATTCCGGCTGAATTATTTCGTTGATACGATATCGAAGATAGCTGGCTTGAACACGGCCGCTGCGCATTGCGAGCCATGTTGATTAAGCCGGCCATCTATATTACCATGCCGCCGTCCACTGTGATAACCTGCCCCGTAATATAATCGGCCGCAGATGAACAGAGAAAGACAACAGCATTGGCAACATCTTCCGGCGAACCGAGACGTCCAGCGGGAATCCGCTGCAGAATACTCTGACGCTGCTCTTCCTTCAGAGCATCCGTCATAGCGGTCTCGATAAATCCCGGAGCCACAGCATTAATCTGGATGTTCCGGGTCGCCACTTCCTTTGCAGTCGTTCGGGTAAAACCAATTAGGCCGGCTTTCGATGCCGAGTAATTCGCCTGGCCGGGGTTAGCAATAAGTCCGATAACCGATGTTATATTGACAATCTTACCACGCCGCTGCTTCATCATAGGTTTCAGGGCCGCGCGTGTAACCAGAAAAGCGCCTTTCAGGTTCGTATCGATAACGCGATCCCAATCATCTTCAGACATTCGCATGACTAGCGCGTCCCGGGTGACACCGGCACTGTTCACTACTATATCCAACGAGCCCCATGATGTCAATACTTGCGAAACGAATTGTTCCACCTGAGCCGCTGCGGAAACATCGCACTGAACCCCGATCGCGGAGCGCCCCAGCGCCTTGATCTCTTCAGCGACCGCTTCTGCGGCCGCAGCCGACGAATGTCCCGTCACGGCGACGTTAGCGCCCTGCTCCGCCAAAGCCATTGCGATGGCGCGGCCAATGCCGCCCCCACCCTTGCTCATGCCGGTTACAATGGCATTTTTGCCCTCAAGCAGCATCGGCCGATCCTCCACGTGTCAATTCAGCTACGGCGGCAACTCCGGCCGCTGTTCCCGCCGCATACCGCTTAGCATCCGGCGCGATACGCTTGACCAGGCCAGTCAGGATCTCTCCCGAGCCTACCTCAATGAACGTGTCGTATCCGTCTGCAAGAAGCCGGGCCATCGTCTGCTCCCATAAAACGGAGTGATCGATCTGCGCAGCGAGATTCGCCTTTATCTCCTCGGGCGACTGCTCATAATCGGCGGTAAGATTTGCAATAACGGGTATCTGCGCCGGCTCCACCTTCGCATGTTCGAGGATAGTCACCATCGTTTCAGCGGCCGTCTGCATCAGGCGCGAGTGGAACGCGCCGGACACCTTCAGCGGCATCACGCGCTTTGCGCCACGCTCCTTCGCAAGCTCGGAAGCGCGAGCCACGCCGTCAGGATCGCCCGAGATCACAACCTGCCCCGCTCCATTGAAATTCGCGGCATCGACGAGCTTCCCTGTCTGCTCCTCGGCATCCCGGCAAACATCCTGCGCATCATCCACGCCGATTCCCAGCAGCGCAGCCATCGCTCCCGGCGCACTCGTTCCGGCACGCTGCATCTCCTGTGCGCGACGGGTAACCAGATGCAGGCCGACCTCGAACGAAATCGATCCGGCTGCGACAAGAGCGGCGTATTCGCCGATAGAATGCCCGGCGACGGCCTGCGGCGGCGGCGCGCCGGCTTCCTCAAGGGCCTTCAGAGCGGCAATCGAGGTCACGAACAGAGCTGGCTGTGTATTTTCAGTCTCGCGAAGCGTCTCTTCGGGGCCGTAGAAGCAGATCGAGGATATCTTCGTGCCGAAAATATCGTCTGCCTGATCGAAAATGGTCCGCGCGGCTGCGGAATGCGCGGCGAGGTCCGAGCCCATCCCCACGGATTGCGAGCCCTGACCGGGAAAAAGATATGCAACCTTCATAACTGACCTACTTTGTCCATCGGAACACATTGGCCGCCCAGGTCAAACCGCCGCCGAAGCCCACAGTGACCACAAGCGATCCCTTTTTCACGGCTCCGGACTTGACAGCCTCGTCAAGCGCCAACGGAATCGATGCCGCGGATGTGTTCCCATACTTGTCCAGATTGACGAAAACTTTCTCCATCGGCAGCCCCATCCGCTCGGCAGCCTTACCGATGATACGGATGTTGGCCTGATGTGGAATAAAGCAGTCGACGGCATCAGACGTGAGACCGACAGTCTCAAGCGCCTGCAATGCAGCTTCCCCAATTGTTACGACTGCAAACTTATAAACTTCACGGCCGTTCTGGAAAATGGTATTCGCCTGCGCCTCCAGGCAATCAGCCGTGAGAGGCGCGCGCGTGCCGCCGCATGGAACGTTAAGCAAAGGGCCGCCGCTGCCGTCAGCGCCAAGGATGCCGCCGATATATCCAGGTTCGTCCGTTGGCCCGAGTACGACTGCGCCCGCGCCATCGCCAAACAGGACGGCCGTATTACGGTCAGTCCAATTTGTAATACGCGAGAGAGTCTCCGCCCCGATTACCAGGGCGCGGCGAACACTTCCTGTTCGCACCATCTGGGCGACGACATGCAAAGCATAGCTGAAACCGGAACAGACAGCGCCGATATCCATCGCGCCGGCTTTATGAGCGCCGATCGCATTCTGAACGATAGCGGCCGTCGAGGGAAATGAGCCAGGATGGTCCGGTGTGCAGGTGGCGACGACTACCAGATCGATCTCGTCTGCCGTGAGTCCCGCATCGGCAAGAGCCAGGCGTCCGGCTTCCAGAGCAAGATCGGAAGTCGCTACATCGGCAGCCGCGATCCTTCTCTGCCTGATGCCTGTTCGAGAGGCGATCCACTCATCGGATGTATCCATCCGCAGCGAGAGATCGTCGTTGGTGACGATTTGTGGTGGAACGAATGAGCCGCTTCCGAGAATGCCGATCGGGATGAGTGTGTCGGTCATTTCGCGGCTCCGGGGGTACCAGCAGCCAGAGCGTCCTTGATTGCCCCTACATAGCCCGTAGAGGCGGCGAGAGCCGCAGCAGCGATGCCTGAGGCGATAGCCTTTGCCTTTGAGCGCCCATGACCAATGAACGAAACTCCGTTAACGCCCAGGAGCGGCGCCCCACCGGTTTCGGAATAGTCAATACGCTTATGCAGGCGATAAAGAACAGGCTGGAACGCGGCGAGCGATTCGCGGATCTCGGGTGTCGCGCCCATCTCGTTCTGCAGAATGGCGACGATCAACTCGGCAACGCCTTCCCCTGTCTTTAGCAAGACATTTCCGGAAAAGCCGTCGCATACAACAACATCGGCAGCGCCTTCGAAGACATCTTTGCCTTCGACATTGCCGATAAAATTCAGGGGCTGCTGCTTTAGAAGATCGTATGTGGTACGGCGAAGCTCATCGCCTTTGCCCTCTTCGCCGCCGATATTCAGCAAGCCGACGCGCGGCTCTGCAATACCGAGGACGCGAGACGTATAAACTGAACCTAACGTGGCGAACTGAAGCAGGTTCACGGGGGAGCAATCGACGTTCGCGCCCGCATCGACCAGCAGTGTCCGGCCATGAAGGGTAGGAAGTGTGGTAGCGATCGCAGGGCGGTCGATCCCCGGAATACGGCCGATATTGAGTGTCGCAATGGCCATTGCCGCGCCGGTGTTGCCGGCGCTGATCGTTGCGTCAACTTCGCCGCTCTTCACCATCTGCCCACACACGACCAATGAGGAATCTCGCTTGCGGCGAATCGCCGAAGCCGGATGCTCCTTCATTTCGATAACTTCGGACGCGTGGCGAATGGAGATAGATGGCGGAACATCACCCTGTGTAGAAAGCTCCTGCTCCAGTAACGTCTGGTCGCCAACAAGGACGATTTCGAGATTAGCATCGGCGCGCGCCGCCAGGAGTGCGCCTTTGACAACCTCAACGGGCGCAAAATCGCCCCCCATCGCATCAACCGCGACTCTCATATTGCACCTTGCGGAAAAAGGAAGAAAGAGACCAGACCCGCGAGATCACGGCCGGAGCGTCGACAACGCTTTTTCGAGCGGAATCAAATACTTGACAGCTGCGTTCTTGCAAACGCGCTGCTCAATGACGCCGACAGGTCCGCGACAGCAGACCTGATTTGCATCTCTCACCGGACGGGCGTTCAACAACGAGCCCGATCCCATAACTATGGCCGGCTTTCGCCGGCCCATTGCAGTGGTCACAGATTTCGAGATGGCGAGCATATTGCAGCTCGCCGCTCATAATTAGCCCTATTCTGCAGCTTCCTGAGCCTGCTTTACAACAACTGCAGGCTTGCCGTTGTAGTAACCGCACTCGGGACACGCATGATGATCCAATCGGAAGACTGGACCACTGGCAGCGGAGCAGTTCTTGCAGCGAGCCAGGGTTGGCGGCGTCAGCTTGTAATGAGTCCGGCGCTTGCGAGTCCGCTGGTTTGAATGTCGGCGCTTTGGCAGTGGCATATCGATTTCACCTCCTTGGCCCGTCCGCTTACGTAGCGTGCCGGGCTATTCTTCAAGCAACTTCGAGAGATCGCGAAACGGCGAGATCGTTTGGACACCTTCGCTCGCATCTCCCGAAGAACTAATCGCGATACCGGGACAGTCTTCCCGGCACAATGGCTGCAAGGGCGCTGTTACCAACGCCGCTTGCCGGATGAGCACGGCCAGGTTAATGACCTTGCCCTCGAACGCTTTATCGAGTCCCTCTTCCACAATTTCGACCTGCTGGTCATGATGGGCAGAGTCTTCGACAACTTTAAGATCGAACTCTTCTTCAAGAACGACTTCGATCGGCGTGCGGACCGGCTCAAGGCACCGGCTGCATTCAAGTTCGATCGATGACGCTATCGGGCCGCGCACCAATAGGAGCGCCCCCGTATTCGTGATCGTGACACGTCCCACGACCGGCGAAATGAACTCAACATCTTCGTCGGCGTAGGGCGGCTCATTTATCTCAAACACCTGGCGCATGCCGGGCGTTCGCACTAATTCTGCAAGATCAAATCTAAGCATAATGCTGCCTCCATAAAGGAAGGTCCGCGAGTCAGCGGTACATTCTACCCTATGTATGCCCGAAACAGGACAATATCGCCACGTTTCCGTGGCAATCACATGGTATTTACTTGTACCTGAACCCGTTTTTTGCCACTAAACGCGCAATAAGGGTCAATTGCGCTATCGATGCGCACCAGTAAGATCCTGAGCTGAAGCGCCATTCTGGCCCGCAGGTTTGCGCTCCATGGCCTGATGGACACGCTGATCGAGTTTGCGGCGGCCCTTTTCAACGGTCGCCATGATCTCGCCCACATGATGTTCCAGATCGGTAAGAACGCCGTGCGCATACTCGTCCGCGCCGCGGCGCATATCTTTGGCGTCGTTCTCGGCTACGGAGACGATCTCTTTGGCCTGCACGGATGCAAGTCTAACGACTTCATTCTCTCCGATTAAGGCTTCACTCTTCTTTTGCGCATCGGATAAAAGCTTGTCGGCTTTCACCTTAGTCGCATCGGTCAGCTCTTTTGCCCGGGCTTCAGCCTGAGCGCGGATCTTTTCAGCAGCGGCCTCGGCCTCTCGATGAAGCCGTTCGGATGCCGCCTTGGCTTCACGGGTCAGACGTTCCGCTTCACCCTGAGCGTCTTCCAAAGTCGCTTCTGCCGTCTGCCGCGCGCCGGAGAGCACACGCTCCTTCTCTCGGGTCAGCCGGTCGGCGCGTTTAACGTCGTCCGGCAGTGCTGCGCGAATTTTTTGTGCCAGGTCAAGCGCTTCATCGCGGTTGAAGTTTGTGCACACTCCCGCAATGGTCTTACGCGTTTCTATCCAATTCTCAAGCTCATTGAGCAGCTTTACAACATCCAAAATAGTGTCCCCTCTACGGTTCTGCGGCTCCCTGCATGTCCACAGAGTCGCGGAACTTCGCCCTCATTAAGGGCAGTATACCGTCCGGAACGAGCCCGGCGTAATCTCCGCCAAGGCGCGCGATTTCTTTGACAATACTCGATGACAGAAACGAATGTTCCGCGCTTGCCATAAGAAAGACGGTCTCGATGTCCGGACGAAGCCGCCTATTGATGTGCGCCATCTGGAACTCGTATTCGAAGTCCGAGACAGCCCGTAAGCCTTTGATGATCACTCCCGCGCCATTGTTCCCGGCGAAATCCACCAGCAGCCCGCCCGAAAGCGGCTTTACCTCCACATTCGGCAGATCAGAGCAAGCCAGCTCAATCATCGAAACTCGCTCATCCAGCGTGAATACCGGCGACTTGGACGCGTTCACGGCAACCAGCACAATCACCTTCTCATACATCGGGCTGGAGCGGCCGATTATGTCATAATGGCCGATCGTAATCGGATCGAAAGATCCTGGGTAAACGGCAATCATCGTACAGGCCTCCCACCCCAAAATCGGTCAGCTAACAACGGCGCCGAGCATTTTCTGATAGCGCGCCCGGACCCGATCTTTCAAGGCGGCGTATTCTTTGCGCGCGAGTTTAGGATCGTCTGCAAGCAAATTGAATGCTTCTTCGCGCGCTTCCTGAAGCGTCGGCACATCCCGCACTACATCGAGAAACGGCAAAGCCTGAACGCCGGACTGGCGCGTTCCATAGAAATCGCCCGGGCCTCTCAGACGCAGATCTTCTTCGGCGATCTTGAAGCCATCGTTCGTGCTCGCAAGCGTTTGCAGCCGTGTAGCCCCATCCTCGCTCTTCGGATCGCCGATCAATATACAGTATGACTGTGTATCGCCCCGCCCCACTCTACCGCGCAGCTGATGGAGCTGAGCCATACCGAAACGTTCCGCATCTTCAATCACGATTACCGAAGCATTCGGCACGTCCACGCCAACTTCGATCACAGTGGTGGCAACGAGCAGGTCCACTTCCTTATCCCGAAACCGGGTCATCATCTCTTCTTTTTCGGCTTGCTTCATCTGCCCGTGCAGCAGTCCGACTTTGAACTCCGGATAAACCTGAGCTTGCAGGTGCGCAGCGAGTTCGGTCGCCGCGCGCGCCTGCAGCTTCTCGTTCTCTTCGATCAGACTGCAGATGACATATGCCTGCCGCCCCTCGTTGAGCATCCCCCGCAGCGTCTCATAAACCAAACGGCGCTCTTCGCCGCGCTTCCAGTGCGTCCTGATGGGCTTGCGCCCGGGCGGAAGTTCGTCGATAATACTCACATCCAGATCGCCGTACACTGTCAAGGTGAGCGTTCGAGGGATGGGCGTCGCCGTCATCACAAGCAGCTCCGGAGTTGCTCCTTTGCCCTTGAGCGCAGCCCGCTGCTCCACGCCAAACCGGTGCTGCTCGTCGACAACGGCCAAGCCCAGGTTCTTGAACTCGACGCCTTCCTGAATCAACGCATGGGTTCCGACAACGATCTGGGCCTCGCCTGACGCGCAGGCTGCCAGAGCAGCTCTCTTGTCTTTGGCGCCCAAACTACCGGTAAGCGAAACAACGGTGATACCGAGCGCTTCCATCGTCCGATGGATATTGATGTAATGCTGTTCAGCTAAAATCTCAGTCGGCGCCATCATGGCCGATTGATAACCGTTTCGCGCAGCCGCCACCAGGGCCGCCATGGCGACGACTGTCTTGCCTGCGCCGACATCGCCCTGAACAAGGCGGTGCATGGCGCGGCTTGACTTCATATCAACGGCGATCTCCGCGATGACCCGGTCCTGCGCTCCCGTCAATGGATACGGCAGAATGGCTTTCAGATCCTCGACCGCCTTCTCAGGCTCGGCGAAGATATTGCCCGGAAGCTTCTCAAGCTGGCGCTTCCTCAGGGCAAGCACGAGCTGCAGCTCAAGGAATTCATCGAATACGAGACGCTTTCTTGCAGCGTCATTCGCTTCGGCGCTTACGGGAAAGTGCAGATCCCAGTAAGCATCCGCAAGCGGCGGCAGAGAATGCCTGTTTCGTATCTCCGCCGGCAGCCTGTCGAATACCGATGCCGAGTAGCGTTCAAGCGACGCATGAATGACTTTGCGCAAACGCGCCTGCGCAACGCCCTCCGTCAATGGATAAATCGGTACAATGCGATTTGCGGCAAGAGGATCCTTGCCGGCATCGTCGAGTTCCCACTCGACTTCGCCGAGTTCGAGACCGTTACGAGAAGCAAGCGATGCCTTCCCGTAAGCGATAATCCATTTGCCTTTTAGCTTCTCAAATTGCTTCTTCAGAAACCACTGGTTGAAAAAGACCAGATTCGCAGCGCCCGATTCATCCTCGACAACGACTTTGGTGAGAACAAGACGCGATCGGGTAGGTACGTTGTCGACCATTACGACGCGAGCCCGAACAGTCACAGCCTCGCCGGGCCTCACCTGACGAATCGTGCGGAAGTTGGTGCGATCCTCATATCGATGCGGGAAGTGCCGGAGCAAATCCTCGACGCAATAGAGATTGAGACCTTTCCCGAGAACGGCTGAGAACGCAGGCGTAATACCCGGAACGCACTCGAGTGAATCGCTTAAGGCCGGCGCTAACTTTTCTGGCATTGGGCATTGCACGGCATCATCGCTTTCCTTATGATGCCGCTATCGTAAATTATCACTCGCCTTTCGGCGAGATGACCACATACCGGCTCGGCTCTACACCTTCGGAGTAAGTGCATACATCGCCGCGGTCGGCAAGCGCAGTATGGATAACACGGCGCTCAGCGGGATTGAGGGGATCCGTAACGGCTTCTTCTCCCTGCGCAAGAACCTGATCGGCAAGCGCATGTGCGAATTTGACCAGCTTTTCGTTGCGGCGGGCTCTGAATCGATCGGCATCAAGGCCGATGCGGAGACGCTCTCCATGGCCGTACTTTGCGGTCGCAAGGGTTAGCAGATACTGCAGAGACTCCAGCGCCTGTCCATGCGGGCCAACCAGCAAACCGGCGTCGGGGCCGTTAATTTCAAGGGCGACATCTACGTTCTCCGGCTCGACACGAACGACGACGGCGTCAAGCCCGCTCTCTTCGACAAGCCGCGTAAGGATCGCAAAGACCCGGTCAGCCCGGGATTCGGTTATTTCATTTTCCACAGTCACGTCGCAGTCCTATCCAGCCCTGGGGGCTGCGCTACTCTAACGCTTCTTCTTCTTCGGGTGCACTCTCGGGGCAATTGTACCGCGTGCCGCAGGCTTTGCGCCGGATGAAGTTTTTGCCGGCGCATCAATTTGCGCGGGCGCCTTCTTTTCAACTCCGTTTGTGCCGTTACCCATGATCGATTCCAGGGACCAGCGCGCCGGCTTTATATCGGCGCCGGCGGTCTTTACCGGAAGCGCGGCGGGAGGGTCATTCTTATGCTTCTGCATAAAGTAATACTGCTGCCCCATGCTGAGCAAGTTGAAGATCAGGTAGTAGAGCACGAATGCGGCAGGCATCTTATATTGCAGAAAGAAGTATGTGGAGAGGAAAGGCGTATAGATCGCCATCATCCTCTGCTGCTCCGCAGCCTGGGGATCGGCCGGAACAGTCATCTTCTGTTGCACATACATCGAAAGCGCATACAAGATCAGCAGCGGCACATCCATCTGGCTCAGGTCAGTCGCCAAGTACGCAGGATACAGGTGTGAAACCTGACTGCCGATCCAGAGAAAATCTCCCTTGGAAAACTGGAACTCAAATACGCGGATCGTGTAGTACAACGCGATCATAATCGGTATCTGAATGACCAGCGGTCCGCAGCCCGCCACAGGGTTGACGCCATGATCCTTGTAGATCTGCATGACGGCGGCCTGCATTTTCTGCGGATCGCTCTTGTATTTGGCCTGAACCTCTTTAATGTGCGGCTGAAGCTTCTGCATCTCCTTCATGGAGGCATACTGCTTGTTCGAAAGCGGCGTAAGCGCCAGCTTTACAATCAGCGAAAACAGGAAAATGGCAATCCAGTACGAGTAAGGCTTGGATCCGGTCAGGCTGACCAGGAGCGTCATGATCGCATAGCAGATCTTATCCGGAAAGGTAGTCTTGCTATGCTCATCGACATCATTTGCGACGCGGTGCAGCGCCGCAAAGGCCGCCGCTTTGTCTTCATAAGAGACGGAGGCAAAATTGTTGTGCAGCTGCTTTAACGTTTGCAGCGCGGTGTTGTTGTCTTTGTCGACGTTTTCTTCAAGAAGCGCCGTCTGATACAATGACTCAGCGGCTTGAGCTGTCTTCCCAAACGTGCGGCTTGCCACAACTTCCGCATACTTCTTCTTCGCCTGGTAAGACCTGCGATGAGCGATCTCCTTCTGGAAACTGGCCTCGGCCGCATTGCCGGCAGCTGTCAGCCGCTCAGAGTAAGCAAGAGCATCAACAGCCTGCTGCTGAATACGCTGTCCAACTCCAAACGCAGGAGAATTGGGAATTGGCGCTTGCGCCTCCGACTGCCGGGCAACGCCCAGACACATACAGAGGACAAACGCGAGCCACATTCTTGATAAGATCGTCATAAACAGTTCAACTTACGGGACGGGATCATCACCACCAGGGTGAAATGGGTGGCAGCGGCAGATGCGCATGAGCGACATCGCGCCACCTTTAAAAACTCCGTACTTGAAGAGCGCCTGAGCGGCATATTCCGAACAAGTCGGCTGGAACCGGCACACGGCAGGAGTCCAGCGCGATATGTTCTTTTGATAGAAGCGGATACACGCAATAAATAGGCGCGCCAAATCGGAGCCCCATCTAAAACAAACCCGCCTGGCGGCCGAGCGTTTCCACATCGGCGGCAAGGCGGGCAAAATCTGCATCCAATGCGCTCGCACGAGCTACGAACAGGGCGTCAACCGGTGTTCGGGAGCGCGATTCACAGAGAAACTGCGCGCGGCAAATCTCTCGGAGCCTGCGCTTAATACGATTCCTGTCATGCGCGCGGCGAGCCGTTTTCTTGCTCACCACAAAGCCAAAACGAGACACTGGACTGCCGCCCTCCTCATTCGAAGAGCGCGGCCGTACGTAGAGAACGAGGGTTGAGCACGAAAACGAACGTCTCCGCGCGTAGACCAGTCTGAAATCTCTGTTCCGCTTTAAGCGCGCCGCCTTTGGCAGCATAAGCGCAACTAGTTCTTGTAAATTCGCACGCTGTGCGTAACGGCCAGCTTGTAGCGGCCCTTCGCGCGACGTCGCTTGAGTACGTTCCGGCCATCCGCTGTGGACATCCGCTCACGGAAGCCATGCGTCTTCATCTTATGCCGGACGTTCGGCTGATATGTTCTTTTCATCGGTTCTGTCCTTGCACCCTCAATAAAGTCCGTCTATTATAGCACATCGTTACCGCGCAAAACAACGTGGAGCAAACATTTATCAGCATAATCGCCGTCACACGATTTTCTGCGTCACCAACAATGTGTACGGCGCATTTGCCGCGCTTGTTCCGCAAAGCAAAAAATAGCGATTTCTCACACAAAAACGATAGGCCCACCCTTATTCCCTCCCGAAGGGAGGGCGCGTTCGCCTTAGAGTTAGGCTGCGACCACTTGGCAGAGCGCCAAGCGAATCAAGCCTTTCGATAGCGAGAACGCGCCTTCCCTTCGGGGAGGACGCAAGGAGGGGTCCTAACGAACGCCGTTATAGATTGAAATGTCTCTACGATCCTGCCGTTGCTTGACAGGGAAGCTACTTGACCTTCGCAGACCGCTTCTTGACCAACTCGTCGGTAATGACGCCCAGCAAGATAACGGCGCCGACAACGGCGTAGTTAAGAGCGCTGGGAATGTTGAGCAGGTTTACCAGGTTCTGAAGCACTTGAATCAGCGCCGTGCCGATCAAGATACCGATTACGGAACCTTCACCGCCTCGCAGGCTGCATCCGCCGACGACCGCGGCTGCGATGCCGTACAGTTCGTAGGAGTTGCCATGTGACGACGGTGAGATCGAACCGGTGTAGAAAGCGAGCAGAATACCGGCTATTCCGGCCAGCAATCCCGACACTACATAGGCGCTCGTAATGATCGCCTTGGAATTGATACCGGAGTAGCGCGCAGCTTCCTCATTGCGACCGACTGCAAACAGGTGGCGGCCATACACGGATCGATGCAGAACGACCCACATGACCACGCTGATCACAACCATAACGAGGAACGCATTCGGCACGTGACCGTTGAAGCTGCTTCCTGTTGCGATCAACTCCAGCTTGTCGAAATTAGGAACCGTGGAGAAGCCTTTGGTTTCATCGTTTGCGATAAACCTGGCCAAGCCTCGATAGATCAGCAGGCCGCAAAGCGTCACGATAAACGGCTGCAGCGGCACCCTTGTTATCAACAGGCCGTGGATCAATCCAAGCCCCATCGTAAAGAGGATCATGGCAATGATCGCCACCGCGGCCGGCCAGTGTTTATCACCGAGCGCAATCGAAAGCAAAACAGCTTCGACGGCGAAGACGGAGCCCACGGTAAGATCGATGCCGCTCGTAATGATAACGATGCCAAGACCGATGCTGAAAATGCCGTAGATGCCGATCAGTCTCGCCAGGTTCGTGACGTTATCCGGTCCAAAGAACTGTGGGTTCTTAAAGGAGGCTGCCACGCACAAGATGAACAAAATTGCGAAGATTCCGAGCTCTTTGCGATAGTTGCCTATCGGCAGCCTCGCAGGTATGCCGCCTCCGGATGCCAGACTCGGGGTCTGTTGCTTGATTGCCATTAATTCGTAACTCCAGTATTGCCTACGGCAAGCTGCATAACGCTCTCTTCACTTGCCTGCTGTCGTGGCAGAATGCCTGTGATCCGGCCCTCGTGCATGACGGCGATGCGATCGGAAAGCCCGAGCACCTCTTCCATATCGCTGCTGATCATGAGAATCGCAACGCCTTTTTTAGCCAGACCACGCATGAGCTCGTAAATTTCTGCCTTCGCGCCCACGTCGATACCGCGTGTGGGCTCATCGAAAATCAAGAATTTTGGCGAGAGTGAAAGCCACTTAGCGAGAACAACCTTCTGCTGGTTGCCACCCGATAGGTTCTTCGCCATAAACTCGATGCTTGGCGTTTTGACACCAAGCGAACGGCTCGCCTCGGCAGCCACACTGCGCTCCAGAGTCCTCTTCACCAGACCGGCGGAGGAATATTTAAGCAGCGCAGGAAGCGTGATGTTGTCGCGAATGGACATATCCACAATAAGACCGCAGCGCCTGCGGTCCTCAGGGGCGAGATAGATGCCGTTCGCGATGGCATCGCTTGCGCTGCGAACCGTGACCTGCTTGGAATCGAGCGTAATCGTGCCGCCCAATAAACGGTCCACGCCAAAAATCGTTTGCGCCACTTCGGACCGCCCCGCGCCCACGAGGCCCGCCATTCCCAGAATCTCGCCTTCACGGACATCGAAACTGACTTCCTGCTTGGGATATCGGGTGGTTCGCAGGTTCTTAACGGAGAGCCGAACGGGGGTGTCGGCGCGCTCCTGAGGCGCCTGCTGCTTATCCAGGTCCCGTCCCACCATCATGCGAACCATGTTGTCGTGGGTGATTTCAGGTTTGTTCAAGCCGCCGGCGTTGCTGCCGTCGCGGAGCCCTACCACACGGTCGGCAAGTTCGCGGACTTCCGCAAGCCGGTGTGAGATATAGATGATGCTGACGCCCTGTTCCCGCAGCTCTTTTGCCACTGCAATCAGCCGCTCCGTTTCCGTGAGCGTCAAGCTGGACGTCGGCTCGTCCATGATCAGGATGCGAGCCTTCAGGGAAAGCGCCTTGGCGATCTCGACCATCTGCTGCTGGGCAAGAGAGAGTTTCGAGAGAGGCGTGTGGCTGTCGAAGGTAAGTCCCAGGCGCTTTAGATGCGGCGCGGTTTCGCGATGCATCCGGGCGCTGTCGATCAATTTTAAGGGACCGCCGACGAGAGGCTCGCGGCCGAGAAAAACATTCCCGGCCACGTCCAGATTGTCCAGGACGTTGAGTTCCTGGTGGATGAAACTGATGCCGGCCCCGATCGCGTCGGATACGGACCGTATGACGAGCGTCTTGCCGTCCACTCGGATCTCTCCGGTATCCGGCTGGTGCACTCCGCCCAGAATCTTCATCAGAGTGGATTTGCCCGCGCCGTTCTCGCCGATCAGCGCGACGATCTCACCTCTGCCGACATTTAGGTCGACACCCTTCAGCGCATGCACACCGGCAAAGCGCTTGCTGATACCGGTCATAGAAAGGACCGGAGCGCCATCAGCCGGGTTCGTCCCCTTCGCAGTCGGAACCGCATCAGCCATGCTTAGCGCCCCCGCAACTTATCGAGATTGGCCTTGAACGTATCGACATTCGCAGCATTGATAACCTGCGTATCGACATAGTTCGTGCCGTTCGCCGGAACCTTCGACTTGTCGCCATGGACAACCTGGTCAAGGATCTTGACGCCGTCGAGACCGAACTTATACGGCTGTTGAACGATCGTCGCCGAAATCGCGCCGCTCTTAATGCCGGCAAGCGTATCGTCTTCCTCGTCGAAGCAAACGATCTTCACTTTTCCGACCTTGCCGGCATCCTTGACCGCAGAAACGATCGCCGGGCCGTTGTAGCTCCAGATACCGACTTCGGCTGCGAGGTCAGGATACTTAACGAGAGCATCGGCCGCGTTGGACTTGGCGCGCGCATGGTCGGCGTCGTCAGTTCGAACGTCAAGGACTGTTACATTTGACCCCTTCAGGGCATCACGAACGCCATTGATGCGGTCCATTGCATTCTGCGCATCGCTCTTGCCGACAAAGATCATGATCTTGCCGCCCTGCGGAAGCGCCTTCTTGATCTCGTTGCCTGCGTTGATACCGGCCGCGTGGTTGTCGGTGCCGATGTACATGATGCGCTTGCTTGTCGGCGCATCGCTGTCCTGCGTGATGACCACTGTTCCCTTTTCGACGAGGCTGTTGATCCACTCCGTCTGGTTGGCCGGGTCCACTGGGCTGATGGCGATACCCTTCGCGCCCTTGGCGATCTCATTCTCGACCTGCTGCTTCTGGGTCGCAGCCGTTCCGTCTGCCGGCATGATGAAATCGACATCCGCATCGGTCAGTTCAGGCTTTGCCGCATCCACACCGCGGCGCGCGATGGTCCAGTAGTCCGAGGCATTGTTGGTTACAAATGCAATGAGGGCCTTCGAACCGGCGGGAACTGAAGCTGCGGGCGTCCCTCCACCAGGGGTAGAGGTCGTTCCACCAGGAGTGGTAGTAGTGGTAGTGGTTCCCTTGTCCGGGCCACACCCGGCGAGCAACACCATCATTGCGCCTGTAGCGAGCAAAGAGATTCTTTTCAAGGAATAAGTCTCCTTTCGAGAGATACGAACAGTCTTGACGGTCATTAGTTTTCGTAGCGTCCACACCGTTGTAGGCAACGATGGACCCATTAGTGAACAGTGGCGGAATTGCCTTGAGACAGACTTTGACTGCGATCGAAAATAAACGGAGTCAAATGTATGTCGGAGACAACCCCTTATGTCATCGTGGGTGAAGTAGTGCCGGAACGCGTCAAAAGAGATCCCAGGATTGTGATCTGATACATCATCTTCTTCACAAAAGGAATAGAGTCCTCTCAACGATGGCATTTCTCCTGGAATTCATTGCCAAAACGTTACCGCGAACGACATATGAAAACTTAAGGACGGTTTTTGAGGATTTCGCCGAGGATTATACCATCCAGTTAAGCTCTAATTAGCGCAAGTTTGCGCACCTAGTCGACAATTATTTTTTTGGGAACGCTTGGGGATGTTCGCGGCATCTCGCAGCCCATTAAAGCAGCCTTCGTGAGCTGCGCCACGGCAGGTATAATAGCGCAATCCCTAAGACGGCTAATGAGGCTCAATGTCCAACCTGACCCATATCGACGAAAACGGCCGCGCTCGTATGGTTGACGTAAGCGATAAGGCGGTGACCCGCCGGGCCGCCAAAGCCCAGGCAGTCGTAACCATGTCGGCCGATGCCCTCGCCAAGGTGCGCGATAATGCAATCGGCAAAGGCGATGTCCTCACAGTCGCCCAAATTGCGGGCATCCAGGCGGCAAAGCGGACCGATGAGCTTATCCCTCTATGCCACGGCCTTCCGCTTTCACATGTCGGTGTTGAGTTCTCGTTCGGCGACAATAGCGTCAGGATAACGGCCGAAGCGGTTACCTCAGCCAAAACCGGGGTCGAGATGGAGGCGTTGACAGCCGCAACTGTCGCCGCACTCACCATTTACGATATGGTGAAAGCCTCAGATAGGACAATACGAATTGATGAGATCCACCTTCTGGAGAAGACAGGCGGACGAACAGGAGACTTCCAATGGAAGGATTGATTAGAGTCGGTATCCTTACGGTCAGCGACCGCTGTGCGCGGCGCGAACGCGAGGATCTCAGCGGTCCTGCTATTCAGGCCGAACTTCCAGTGGACCGATTCGTAGTAGCCCTCTACGCAGTCGTGGCAGACGACCGCAAGGGCATACAGGAGACGTTGAAGCGATGGGCCGATGAGTACGACTGCCACGTTATTTTAACGACAGGCGGCACGGGACTGGCGCAAAGAGACATTACTCCAGAAGCGACGGAGAAAGTCCTGGACCGCCCTATTCCACAGATCGCCGCCTATTTACAGTCGGAAGGCGTCAAGAAATTGCCGCAGGCTGCCCTTTCCCGCGCGATATCCGGTGTCCGCGGCAAAACGCTCATCGTGAATCTCCCCGGCAGCCCTACTGCCGCCGTAGAATACACGCAGCTGCTCAGCGTCCTTCTTCCGCATGCCGTCGCTGTCATCCGAGAGGATGCTCCCACCCATCCCACGGCTTAACATGCTAAGTTATGACGAAGCGATAAGAGCCGTCCTGGGTTCCATTGAAACGCTTCCTGTTGTCGAAGCGCCGTTACTCTCTGTCCTCGGCCTCACATTGGCCGGAGACATCTCCATGCCGTACCCCTCACCACCGTTCGACAACAGCGCCATGGACGGCTTCGCAGTGCGTTCCATCGATGTCGCCTGCGCCGCAAGCAGCGCTCCAGTACGGCTTCCCGTTGTGGACTCCGTGATGGCCGGCGATGGAGCCCGTCCTCCCCTGCCTTCAGGAGCTGCCGCGCGGATTATGACGGGGGCGCCGGTTCCGGACGGAGCGGATGCCGTCATTCCAATCGAGGACACGGAGCAACATGAGGGATCGATTCTCGTGATCGAGCAGGTTAAACATGGCGCATTCATTCGCCGCAAAGGCGAAGAGATCGCCGCAGACGCCATTGTGCTGACGCGTGGCCTCACTTTGACGCCTTCAGCTATCGGTATGGCAGCAGGCGCAGGACGCTCCTCATTATCAGTCCACCGCCGCCCTGCGGTCTGCATTCTCGTTACTGGAGACGAACTGGTCGAGCCGGGAGAGCCGCTGAGCTATGGACAAATCTATAACTCCAACGCCTATTCCATAGCCGCTCTGGTCGTCGATGCAGGCTGTATCGTTCAGGAGATCATCCGAGCCGGGGATACCAGAGAGGGCCTGCGAGAGGCGCTTGACCGCTGCATTACCGCCGACGTCATCATTTCAACGGGCGGCGTCTCGGTAGGCGACCGAGATTTCGTCAAAGAGGTTGTCGCAGAACGCGGAGCGATCGATCTCTGGAGAGCCGCCATTCGGCCGGGCAAGCCGTTTGCGTTCGGAAGAGCGGGTTCCAGCATATTCTTTGGTCTTCCGGGAAATCCGGTCTCGGCAATGGTCACATTCGAACTTTTTGTTCGCCCCGCCTTGAAGCGCATGATGGGCCAGGCTGATGTGATGCCGATGCGCCGGAATGCCCTGTTAACCGAGGATATCTCGCATGATCCCGGCCGCCGGAGCTTTTTTCGCGGCATACTTGCCGAAGCGGACGGAGACCGCACAGTGCGTTTAACCGGGCCTCAGGGCTCTGGGATGCTGTCCTCTCTGGTAGCGGCGAATTGTCTCGTCATTGTCCCTGAAGACGTGTCTTCGATACCCGCAGGAGACGTGGTGACGGTAATTCCACTTCGCCCAAACATCCAATGATATTGCTTGTCTGCGTCAAACAGTCCAATGTTTCGTTGACATCGCTTTTTATGCTCTGGTACAATGTTCCGAATCTCAGCCCTTGATAGTCTCGATGAAGACAGGAGTACTAAACGCCCATGCAGGTGACACAGGAGCGGCTTGACCCTTGTCAGGTTGCCCTCACGATAGAAGTGGAAGAGGACAAAGTCGTCCATGCTGTAGACCGCGCGTATCGTGAGTATTCAAAGTACATCACCGTCCCCGGTTTCCGCAAAGGAAAAGCCCCGCTTAACTTTGTAAAGCAGCGGATCGCCGAGTCCGACGTACGCCAGCGCACAGCCGAAATTCTTGTAGAACCGGCTTACGCGGAGGCGCTTAAAGAAACCGCCATCGAGCCGTATGCTCAGCCTCAGCTTGAGCTGGTGCAGCTCGAGTTCGCGGAGAAACCGTTCATCTTTAAGGCGATCGTTCCGCTGCCTCCGGTTGTCGAACTTGGACAATATACCGGTCTCAGCGTAAAGAAGCCCGAATACACCGTTGTCGATTCCGACGTAGACGCCGAAATCGAGCGCCTGCGAACGCGCGCAGCGCAGTATCCTGAGGTGGATCGTCCGGTACAGCTTGGAGACGTCGTCGTAGCCGAAGTTTCCGCAAAGGTGGAAGGACGCCCTGAGCTCGACGAGCCCCGCGGCACGATGATCGAAATCGGCGGAGACAACATCGCCGGATTCGACGATCAGGTTGTCGGCGCGTCTGCCGGCGAAACAAAGACATTCACGCTCACCTACCCCGCAGACTACCCGGAAGAGTCGCTGCAGGGCGAGGAAGTGGAATTTACAGTTCTGATCAAGGAAGTGCGTTCCAAGGAACTACCGGCCCTTGATGATGAGCTGGCGAAAACCGTATCCAACGGCAGCATTGAAACGCTTGAGGCTCTCCGCGAAGATCTGAAGCAGGGTATGCAGGGACAGGCCGATCAAGCCTCCCAGAATTCTCTGGAAGGCTCACTGGTCGAGCAGGTTGTCACAAACGCGTCAGTGCAGTATCCGTCGGTGCTTGTGGAATCAGAGCTTCGCAGCGACTACCAGGATCTTCAGCAGCGTCTTGAGAAAGCCGGCCGCACGTTCCCGGAATATCTTGCCTCCGAAGGCAAGACCCAGGAGCAGCTGGTTGAGGAACTGAAAACTCAGGCCGAGCGCCGCGTGCGCATCGGGCTAGTTCTCGGCGAGATCGCGCAGAAAGAAAACCTCGCGCTCACCGATGACGACCTCGAAGCTTACATCGCCGAGATCGCATTCGGCGAGAATGCCACTCCGGCTGCTGTTCGCGCCATGATCGAGAACCGCGGATCGTTCGACGCGATCCGAAATCGCGCCCAGACGCGCAAGGTCCTCGACTTCCTCAAGGATGCCGCCACAATCGAAGTGACTGCAGTCGAGGCGAATGCCGAAGCTCTTGAGGCATCGGAGGCGCCCGAAGCTGCCGAGATCGAAACAGAAGCTACACCGGCAGTCGCTGAAGAGACGGCGGAAACAGAAGAGACGTCCGTAGACGCCTCTGAGACCACTGAGAAAGAGAACGCAGAATGAGCATCGCTCGGCTTGGCCTATGCGACGCCGACATCCTGGCGAATATCCGCAGCATCGAGAATAGCTGGATCCCAAAGATCCAGAACGATGCCGCCGTACGCGGCGCGTTCCAGAACACGTGGATCCCCACAGTTGTGGAACAGAGCCCGCGCGGCGAACGGTCATACGACCTGTGGTCACGCCTGATGAAGGATCGGATCGTCTTCATTGGCGATCAGATCTACGATCAGATGGCTAACGTCACCGTAGCGCAGTTCCTCTTCCTGGAAAAGGAAGACCCCGATAAGGATATCGAGGTCTACATCAACTCTCCGGGCGGATCGGTCATTGCCGGGCTGGCTATCTACGATACGATGCAGCACATTCGCCCTGATATTGCCACGACCGTTGTGGGAATGGCCGCGTCCATGGGCGCGGTGCTTCTGAGCGGCGGCACAAAGGGCAAGCGTGGCGGTCTCGTAAACTCGCGGATCATGATCCATCAGGGAAGCGCCGGTTTTCAGGGCACTCCTTCGGATATCGAGATCCAGGCTCGCGAGGTGTTGCGGTTTAGAGAAGTCTTGACGAAAATCCTGGCTGAGAACTGTGACAAAGAGTTCTCGCAGGTCTCCAAAGACATTGATCGCGACTACTGGATGTCCCCTGAAGAGGGCGTTCAGTACGGCATCATCGACGCCGTATTCAACCGGCAGAAGACAAGCGCGGAAGGCTAACCCTTCTGCACAACCTCATATAGCTGTTTGGTCCGGACAGAATTTTAGTTCCTTCCGGACCGGCAGCATATTCTGCAGTGTTAAGATCCCGGCCGCCGGCCTCCAATCGGCACATAAAAATTTAACAATGCTCTCTGCCCGACGGTGGGGACGCGAAAATTAAGGTAGCGCCGTTTAAATCCGGCGCGAGAAGAACGTATGGCGAGAATCGGAACCGAGCGTAATGACAGTCGGTGCCTGCTCTGTGGAAAAAGCCGCGAACAGGTTAAAAAACTGATCCTCGGTGTCCATGGCGGCGTATGTCTTGAGTGCGTCGAACTCTGCAACGAGATCATACGAACCGATACGGCGCAGGTCGACGACTACAGCGCCGTCGGAATGATCCCGAAGCCCAAAGAGATCTACCGCATCCTCTCGCAATATGTTGTCGGCCAGGAACAGGCCAAGCGGACCCTATCCGTAGCGGTCTACAACCACTTCAAGCGTATCAACGCCCACAACAGTGATGTCGAGCTTCAAAAGAGCAATATCCTCCTGATCGGTCCCACAGGCAGCGGCAAGACACTGCTCGCCCAAACCCTTGCAAAGATCCTGAATGTCCCGTTTGCCATCGCCGATGCCACATCGTTGACGGAGGCCGGCTATGTGGGCGAGGACGTCGAAAATATCCTTCTAAAGCTTTTGCAGGCCGCCGACAACGGGGAGAACATTCAGACCGTCGTTAAGAATGCCCAGCGCGGCATCATCTATGTCGACGAAATCGACAAGATCACGCGCAAGTCCGAAAGCCCGTCGATCACGCGCGACGTCTCCGGCGAAGGCGTCCAACAAGCCCTGCTCAAAATCCTGGAAGGCACTGTGGCGAATGTTCCGCCTCAGGGCGGCCGCAAACATCCTCAGCAGGAATATGTCCAGATCGACACGACCAATATCCTCTTCATCTGCGGCGGCGCTTTCGAGGGCATCGAGGAACTGATCGAGCGCAGGTTAAACACCAAGTCCCTGGGCTTCCGCGCAACGATCGAGAGCCGATCCAGCCGGCAGGCAGGAGATATTCTCTCACATGTCATGCCTGAGGACCTTCTTAAATACGGCCTCATTCCGGAGTTTATCGGCCGCTTGCCGATTGTAACCAGCCTGCGCGCCCTGGATCATGCGGCATTGATGCGCATTCTTACGGAGCCGAAGAACGCGCTGGTCAATCAATACAAGAAGTTCTTCGAATATGACGGCGTGGAGCTGCAATTTACCGACGAGGCCCTTCACGCCATCTCCGATGCTGCTATTGCGCGCTCTACCGGCGCGCGCGCCCTTCGCACTATCATCGAAGAAGTTATGCAGGACATCATGTATGAGGTTCCGTCACAGCGGGACATCAAACAGGTAATTGTGACCGGCGAGACCGTGACGAGCAAGACCTTGCCTACCGTCGTGCCGCCCAGCCACCTTCGGGCTGCATCCTAGCAGCTGCGCATTTCCCCCACCCTTCGCGCAAAGCGCCGCAATATGGCTGCTCGGCCCCGAGACGAAGCGGCGGGGCATAGTTTGCTGTCGCCGGTTATATATCCGGAGCAGCGTTAGCCCGGTTTGATTGCCCTGGGGCATTGACCGGCATTTTGCTTAAACAAAGGAAACCCGTCATGGCACGGACACCATCCTCGCGTCCGAGGAAGACTGAACGGCGCAAGCGCGACGAAGAGCTGCTGCCGAATATACCGGCGATATTGCCCCTGCTGCCGATTCGGGATAATGTCCACTTTCCGAGGATGATCTTCCCGCTGCTCGTAGGCCGCGACAAATCCGTGCGCGCCCTCGATGAGGCTATGGCCAGCCATCAGCATATACTTCTGGTGACTCAGCGCGATGTCAGCACGGAAGATCCCGAACCCGAAGAGCTTTATGATGTCGGCATCGTCGCCGAGATCATGCAGATCCTGAAAGTTCCGGACGGCACCGTGCGTGTCATGCTGGAAGGCATCAACCGCGTCCGTGTAACGGACTATTTCCAGCAGGACCCATTCTTCACAGTTCGCGCTGAGCTTCTTATCGAAGGTGGCGGACGCGACATTGAAGACGAAGCTCTCATGCGCTCGGCTGTCACCCAGTTCGAACAGGTTGTCAACACTGCGAAGAACATCCCCCCGGAAGCCCTTGTTTCGATTCTGAACATCGACGATCCCGGTCGTCTCGCGGATCACATTGCCTGGCACCTTCCCAATATTCGCGTAGAAGCGAAGCAGGAGCTGCTCGAAACCCTGAGCGCGCGCGAGCGGCTGGAGCGGCTGAGCGTCCTTCTGAAGAAGGAACTTGAGATCCTCGATGTCCAGAAGAACATCCGCAACCGTGTCGAGAAGGAAATGGGCGACACCCAGCGCGAGTTCATTCTGCGCGAGCAGATGAAGGCCATTCAGCAGGAACTTGGCGAGCGCGACGAACGGCAGTCGGAAATCGACGAATATCGCGCCCGGGTATCCGCCTGCGGAATGCCCGATCCTGTCGCCGAGCGCGCAAATAAAGAGATCGACCGCCTGGAGAAGATGCCTTATGCCGCCCCCGAAGGCGTTGTAATCCGCACCTACCTCGATACCCTGTTCGCGCTGCCGTGGACAGAGTCCACGCCTGAAGCGTTTGAAATCGCGGAGGCTGAAGCAATCCTTGATGAGGATCACTACGGTCTTCCGAAGGTCAAGGAGCGTATCCTTGAGTTCCTTGCCGTGCGCAAACTCGCCGGATCAAGCCTCAAGAGTCCGATCCTATGCTTCGTCGGCCCTCCCGGAGTTGGCAAGACAAGTTTAGGAAAGTCGATTGCTCGCGCTCTCGGCCGAAAGTTTGTCCGCATCAGCCTTGGCGGCGTGCGCGATGAAGCCGAGATCCGGGGACACAGGCGCACCTATATCGGCGCAATGCCGGGCAGGATCATCCAGGGGCTCAAGCAGACAGCCGTCAAAAACCCTGTATTTATGCTCGACGAGATCGATAAGATGGGGTCGGACTTCCGCGGAGATCCATCATCGGCCCTGCTGGAAGCGCTGGACCCTGAACAGAACACGGAATTTTCGGATCACTATCTGGAAGTCGCATTCGATCTGCGCGAAGTGATGTTTATCACCACGGCCAACCTGCTGGATCCGATCCCGCCGGCTCTCCGCGATCGTATGGAAGTTATCAGCTTCTCCGGTTACACCGAGGATGAGAAGCTTGAAATCGCACGCTCATTCCTCATCCCGAAGCTTACCAAGGATAACGGACTGCCGCAGGATCACCTCACGATCGCCGAATTGAGCCTGCGTAAAGTTATTCGAGAATACACTCGCGAAGCCGGAGTACGGAACCTGGAGCGAGAGCTGGGCGCGATCTGCCGCAAAGTTGCGCGCAATCTTGTTGCCGGCAAGACCGATCCGATCGACGTCACCGAGACTGATGTGCGTATATTCCTGGGACCACGCAAGTACCACTATGGAATGATGGAAGAGATGGATGAAATCGGCGCGGCGACAGGCCTGGTATATACCGAGGTCGGCGGCGATACGATTACCATCGAAGTCTCGCTTACTCAGGGACGTGACGGAAAACAGCTTCTTACTGGACAGCTTGGCGACGTCATGAAGGAATCCGCGCAGGCAGCGCTATCGTATATCCGCTCACGAGCCACGGCACTGAACCTCAAGGAGGATTTCTACGACCACACAGAGATTCACATCCACGTTCCTGCCGGCGCCATTCCCAAGGATGGTCCTTCGGCAGGTATTACAATGGCGACGGCGATGGCATCGGCCCTAACACGACGGCCTGTGCGCAAAGAAATCGCCATGACCGGTGAAATCACCCTGCGCGGACGCGTCCTGCCAATCGGTGGCTTGAAGGAGAAAGTTCTCGCCGCGCATCGGGCGGGAATCCGCACAGTAATTCTGCCGTTCGAAAACGAGAAGGATCTGGAAGAGATTCCCAACAACGTGGCGTCGGAAATGACATTCAAGCTCGTAAAAACCGCCGATGAAGTCCTCCAGCTTGCATTGGCTGAAGAAGCGGTTCCCCTGCCGGAGAAGTTGTAACCCTCATCCCTAACCCCTTGTCCCGACCGCTGGTGGCCAGGACAAGGGGAGCTAAAACTCAGTAGGTTGTAAGGGGAGGCAGATTGGGGCCTCTGTGCCCCTCCTTCTCAAGGGATGCCATTGTGGGAGCAGGTCTCCGCACCTGCTCATCTCCTACCGCGTCAAAACCCGTCCATATCGATTGCCGGTGGTTTCGCCGTCTGCGTAAGCGAGCCCGCCGTTCACGTAAACGCGTTCAATACCGACCGGCGTTTGATATGGTTCTGGGAATGTGGCGGTATCTTCAACAGTCGCCGGGTTAAGCAGCACCAGGTCCGCTTTTTTGCCGGCTTGCAGGCTGCCGCGGTCGGTAAACTTCAACCGCTGCGCCGGCAGCGATGTCATTCGACGGATCGCATCTTCGAACGAGATCACGCCGCGCCTGCGGGCATATTCGCCCAGCACGCGTGGAAATGTTCCGTATGATCGTGGATGGGTGCGATCGGCGGCATTTACACGGATTGGATCGTGTGCCACCCCATCGCTCCCGATCATTGTATACGGCGAGCGCAGAATTGCCTCGACATCATCCTCCGACATCGCGAAGTTCAGCGCAGCCACCCAGCCATTTTCACTTATCATCAACTCGATCGCCGCTTCTGCCGGAGAAAGACCGTCGAGTTCCCCAAGTTGTCGCAGGCTTAACCCCTGAACGTCAGACCTTTGTCGCGCAATCCCGATTCGGATCGCGTCCCAGTCCAGGCCGTCAGGGCCGACTTCTTTCAATATGCGGTCACGCTGCACAGGGTCGGACAGGGTCGCGATCATGGTCTCGGCATCCCCTTCCTGCGCCCAGGCCGGCAGCAGCACAACTGCAAGCCCTGTCATGTAGGCGATATAGGGGTACTGGTCCGTAAGGACATCCATGCCCCGGTCACGCGCCTGCTGCATCATTTGAAGGGTGCGAGAGACGATTCCCCAATTCGCGCGGCCCTCAGCCTTGTGGTGCGAGAGTTGGAGCGCAGTCCCGCCTTCCTCAGCGATCGTCAGGGCTTCCTGAACGCTCTCTACAAGAGTATCGCCCTCATTGCGCAGGTGAGTCGAATAGAAACCGCCTGCTGCGCCGACCATTTTCACGAGAGCGATCTGTTCGGCGAGGCCGGCATAGGCGCCGGGAGTGTATTCTAGTCCTGTCGATATGCCCACCGCGCCGGCGTTCAAAGCGCCTTCCAGGATCCGCTGCATGCTTGCGAGTTCAGCCGGGGTGGGCTCGCGGTTGTCGAATCCCATAACCGCCTTACGGATCGTGCCGTGGCCTGCGAGCGTGGCTATGTTCGCGCCGATGCCGGCCTCGCGAACACGATCCAAATACTGGCTGAGCGTATCCCAGGAAATCGTCGCGCCGCCGCGTTCCACCCAGCGCCGTTCCTGTGTGAAAACGTCCTGATTGGTGGACAGGCCGATGCTGGTGCCGCAGTTGCCCACGACTTCCGTCGTGACGCCCTGGGCTACGCTGCTGGACATGAGGGGGCTGCTAAGCAGAGTGAAATCGGAGTGGGTGTGAATATCGATAAAGCCCGGCGTCACCGCAAGACCGGTTGCGTCGACGACGGTGGACGCGGGCATCTCAGACAAATTGCCGATAGCCGTCACAGTATCGCCCGTAATGGCTACATCGGCCACGACGGGCGCGCTTCCAAGCCCGTCGTAAACGAGGCCGCCTCGAATCAAGACATCAAACATGTATTCTCCAGCAGCTGCGAGATCCGTCAGTTCACGATGGAAGACGGTTCTACGGTGAGGGTTTCTGTGGACGCTGCCCGGACCTTGCGCCGCAGGCGCTTCGGCCGGCTCGCTTCGTCAGCAAGGATCATGCGAAGGTTTTGAAGAGCGCGCTGCTGCAAGCGCGAAACATGCATCTGCGAGATATTCATGTCACGCGCGATCTTGGCCTGCGACTGGTCGTCGAAGAATCGCAGCTCGATCACCTGCCGCTCTCTGGGGTCGAGGGTTGTGATTGCGCGCCTGAGATCGGAGTACATATCGATGTCGGCGAGGCCGCTGTCGTTTCTCCCAATGATGTCCATCAGAGTCGCGCTTTCGGCTCCTGAGCTTGCATCAAGGCGCGTATCCAATGACACAGTATTGGTGACGTGCGTGATCTCAAGGGCCTCGACGGTACGTTCTTCCGACGCCCCTACTTCAGCCGCTATCTCCTTAACCGTAGGCTGCCGCCCCAACCGAACCGTAAGGTTCTGCTGGGCCTTGCGTGAGCTGATTGAGAGCTCCTGCAGCCATCGTGGAACCTTCACCTGCCAGGTCTTGTCCCGGAAATGGCGCTTGATCTCGCCTACAATAGTTGGAAGGGCGTATGTCGAGAACTTGACATCTTTGCCCGGGTCGTAGCGATCGAGCGCATTGATAAGGCCGATGTTGCCCACCTGAACCAGATCTTCGAGTGTTTCGCCGCTACCCAGAAATCGGGAGGCTACGTAGTAAACGAGCTTCTGGTGATGAAGTATCAACGTTTCCCGGGTCTGCGGATCGCGGGTTTTCGCATATCGAAATGAAAGGTTTTGCAGGTTGGGGTCGGACCCTGTCGCCTCCACTATCTTCATCTTAACCGGAGCGCTTTCGCCGGGCACAGCGCTATGCAGTACCGTCTCGCTGGCGAGAGCTTCCTTATTATCTGAAAAACTTACACCGTCCTGTTCGGGCATTTCTCTCCCTGTTCCAAATCCACTGCTTCCTCCACGCCGCGCTAGGTTCCGCGATATAGCGGTCTAACGTATACGCTTTGCGCAACGAACCGTAGCTTGTATTCGGCGGACCCTATCAAATTCCCTCTCGTTACGGGAACAAAGCACACAACGATAATTGCAAAGCGCGCCCCGACAGCACTCTTTACGAGATTGATCCAGTCTCAGTTCCACCAGCTTGATACAGGTTGGCAAGGTCTAATTTTCGGCCGCCCAGGCGTTCTTGACATCTCACAGAAGCCATAGTATACTACCTCGGCTTCGAAGGTCTGGATAGAATCGAGGATGATTCCGGATTTTAAACCCAATTTCGTCATTTTTTTGAGCTTCTTGCGACTAAAGTGACCAGATCAACCGTAAACTGACACAGAGGCCTAATACTGCCTACCGCAATGCCGTCTCCACGAAGGAGTACCCAAACAACAAACCATGGCAAAAGAAGTTAATGCCAAGGCCGATGGCTATGCCAAAGCCATCGAGATCAAAAGTCTCATTAAGAAGTACCGAACGGTCGTTGCCGTCAACGACATCAGCCTCGATGTCTACGAGGGTGAGATCTTCGGCTTCCTAGGCCCTAACGGAGCTGGAAAAACAACAACCATTAAGACCCTTCTCGGTCTTATCTTCCCAACCTCCGGCGAAGCCCTCGTATTGGGCAAGCCGGCGGGAGACATTGACGTCAAACTCAAAGTCTCCTACCTACCGGAAAGCCCTTACTTCTACGAGCATATGTCCGCTCAAGAAGTCGTCGGATTCTACGGAAGCCTCTTCGGCCTCAGTGGGAAAGACAAAGAGAAGCGTGTCGATTATCTGCTCGACCTCGTCGGGCTTAAAGTCGACCGCAAGAAACCCCTGCGCGCCTTCTCTAAAGGTATGCTACAGCGCGTCGGCATCGCTCAGGCCCTCATTAACGATCCCAAAGTCCTCTTCTTCGATGAGCCTACATCCGGTCTGGACCCAGTCGCTCACCGCGATATCCGGAACCTGATCATTCACCTCAAGGGAGAAGGACGAACCATCTTCCTATCGTCGCACCAGTTGTCCGACGTCGAGCTCGTTTGCGACCGCGTCTCCATCCTCAACAAAGGCAAGATCCGCAGGCTCGGCCCTGTGCGGGACCTCGTTGCGGGCGGCAATGTCGAGATCGTTGCCGAGAGCGTCGTCGCTAACGACTCCGCGCTCGCTCGCCTTAAGACGATCACCTCCAATGTGGAGGAAGTCGGGGACAAGCTCGTCATTACCACCAGCGCCAGCAACGCCAGCAAGAACGCGGTCCTAGACTGGATTCGCGAGTTCAAGGGCGACGTCCTCTCGGTTACCGAGACACGCCGCACGCTGGAAGACATCTTCTATGAGACCGTGCGTGAAGGTGAAACCGGATCCGTGTTTGCGGATCCCACCGCAGCAGAAGCAAAGAAGCTGGAGGGATCGGGCCGTTCATGAATACTATTTGGATGATTGCTTCGGGGACGTTTGGGGAGGCAATGCGCCGCAAGATCCTGAATGTCTTCCTGTTTGTCGCCCTGGCTCTGATGGTCATGGGCTTTGCGTTTGCCTCCTTCCAGCCTAAAGAAGAGATGGTGATCATTAAGAGCCTCGGTCTGGGCGTCATTGGTCTGGCCGGCGTGTTTATCTCGGTGATCCTGTTTATCAACCTTGTGCCTGTTGAAATTGAGCGTAGAACGATCTACACCATCCTCTCAAAACCTGTTCAACGCTATGAGTTCCTCCTGGGCAAGTTCCTGGGCGGTTTGATGACTGTGTTCCTCAACATCCTTCTGATGGGCGTGGCATTCGTGGTGCTGGTGCTGTGGAAGGGCGGAATAAATCACGAGACGCTGCAGGGTTGTCTGGACTGTCTTAAAGGCGTGTTGATGATCTTCTTCCAGCTATTGCTGCTGGGCGGGGTCGCGATGTGTTTCTCAGTGTTCCTCTCGCCGTTCGTGAACTTTTTCTTGAGCTTCGCGCTTTACCTTCTGGGAAGCATGGGCGTGCTGGAATCGCTGTCCACGGCCAACGATAAGCAGCCCGCAATGGTGACGAACTTCTTCAAGTTCCTGCACTACATTGTTCCGAACTTTGCTAACTTTAACATTCAAAATCCGATTATCCACCCGGATGTGCTCGTGCGCAGCGAGACGCTATACATCGCGCAGAATATCGTGTATGCGATCATTTACACGACGATCCTGATGATCCTGGCGGTTATGATCTTCGACCGTAGAGAGGTGTAGCATGAAACAGGGCAACAAGATGGGGCTGGGCTTGACCGCCGCGGTCTTGCTCTGCGCCGCCGGTTTTCTACAGAGCAAAATAGATCCGCAGCGCGCTCAGTATGCGCCAGGCGACCGCCATGCCGGCAAAGCCGCCACAGTGCTTCCGATCGAGTTCGCGCTTGGCGCTATGACTGGTTTCCGCGAAGCGATCGCTGGTCTGCTCTGGGTGCGTGTTGATCAGTTCTTCCATGAGGGCGACTACGGCGCGATCACGCCTTTGATCCGCATCATCACATGGCTGGACCCTCACAATACGGACGTCTATCAAACCGGCGCCTGGCACATGGATTACAACTTCACGGATGAAAGTCAGCGATCTGACCGCCGCTACATTCCGCTGGCAATCGCTCTGATGCGTGAAGGTATTGCGAATAACCCGGACAATCCGGACATGTATGCGGATCTCGCGTTCACGCATTACTTCCGCAAAATCGCCGACTTCCATAAATCGCAGGAGTATTTTGATGCGGGCCAGAAGGCGATGCTTCGTGTACAGGAAGCATCTAAGCAAGATCCCAACAATGCGGGATTGAAGGCGGAAGCGCAGAAGGCAGCTCTGGATGTAACGACAGTCGGCCATGGTCTTGCCCACGCATATGAAGCGCTGGGTATGATCCCGGAGGCAGAGGCGCAGTGGGAGTGGTGTATCAAAAACCACGAAGCGAACATCGCCAATGGGTTCGGCAAGGACTTCGGCGAAAGATCAAGCCTTCAGGTAGCTCAGCGCATCCTAAAAGAAATGCAGATGCGCTATAACTACCGCAAAGATCTGGACAAAGACCAGCACGATATGCAGTTCACGGCCAAGCTCAAGCGGATCGCATCTGGTGTATTCGTTCTGACCGGGACGATGAACGTGGAAGGCGCCAAGAACTTCGTTCTTGAGACGGGCAAGAAGACGTGGGCTCCCACGGACGGCGCTCGTGTCGAGATCCGCCTTCAGGATGCCGGTTATAAGATGACGGAACTGACCTCGTTCTCTCTGAATTCCCTGCATCTGAAAGCGTCCACGACGATCATGCAGGACGCGGCATCTGTGCGAGACGGGAAATACTCGAAGAAGCTGGACATGAGTAAGGACCCGAGCATCTACTCATTCGCCGCTCCGGAGTATGAGATGATCGTATGGTTCAACCCGAGCAATCCCAACGACAGTCCTCCGCAGGTCCAGGACCGAATCGGATGGCTTGGTCAGGGAATGACGGACAAGAACTACCTGGATACGACAGGCGTCGTTCCAGGCGACACAGTCAAACCCGTAACAGGTCTGCGACAGATCAAGAAGGTGTTCAAATTGACCCGAGAAGACATTATCGGGAAGGACGAGAAGACATTCGAGTAGGAACCCACCCCCTCCCCTATAAGACCCACCAGTGGGTCTTATAGGGGAGGGCGCGTTCTCGGTGTCGAGCAGGCTACCACTTCTTGACCAAACGCCAAGAAGCGAAACGCCATTCGTAAACCGAGACGCGCCTTCCCCATTAAAAACCCGCTGGCGGGCGGGGAGGACGCAAGGAGGGGCCTGATGTGGTTCCGAACATATTTTCGGCGACCGGAACGAAAAACGCTCAAAAGGCGTTATAATAACATCCGTTAGTTTTTCCGCTTTGGTCGTGCTAGGTGGGGCGCCACCGGTGCCCTAATCTCCAAACCCGGTTATGGGAGGCTGAAATCCCGCCTTAGGGGCGCTCTCTTACGGTTCTGGCTTGAGTGCGTGGCGTCGATGAACGGACCCAGCGCAACGGACGAGCTCCGAACCTCGTCAGGTCGGGAACGGAGCAGCGATAAGGTGTCTTGCCCGTGTGCCGTTGGTGCTCTGTTCGGAGTTAACGGCTCAAGTAACACGCGGGAGAACGACTTCGACGGCAGGTGCACGACCAAATAATGGCAGACCCGTTCGGATAATATTCCGGACGGGTCTTCGTCACTTTAGCCCATGGTTATGATAAGATTCTTATAGTGGGAATTTCGCAAGGGGTATAATCACGCGGCATGCCGTACATCTCCCTATATCGCAAATACAGGCCGCAAACGTTCGACGATGTCGTCGGCCAGGAACATGTCACCACAACGCTGCGCAATGCCGTCTCCGCCGGCCGCATCGCTTCCGGCTACCTTTTCTGCGGCACGCGCGGAACCGCTAAAACGACATGCGCGAGAATCCTCGCCAAAGCGCTTAACTGTATCGGCCCGGACGGCACACGCACAGCAATGTCTCCGGACCCGTGCGGCGTCTGCGAACCATGCCGCTCCATCGCATCCTCGGCATTCGTCGACGTGCTCGAAATGGACGCCGCCTCGCATGGCAAAGTCGACGATGTGCGCGATCTCGTCGCCAGTATCAAGTTTCCGCCGCTCGAAGGCCGATACAAGGTCTATATCATCGACGAGGCCCATCAGCTCTCACGCGACGCCATGGACGCCTTCCTGAAGACCCTGGAAGAGCCGCCGGACCGCGTCGTATTCGTACTCGCAACAACAGAACTTGAGAAGCTGCCGATTACGATCGCATCCCGATGCCAGGTATTTGAATTCAAGCGCGGTTCTGTAGCGCAGATCGCCGGACGGCTTACCAAGGTGCTTGCCGACGAGGGCGTTGCGGCCGAGCCGATGGCCGTTACCCTCGTGGCCCGAGCCGCTGAAGGATCCTATCGCGATTCGCTTTCCCTTCTGGAGCAGGTCCTTGCCTTCAAGCCCGACCAGATAGCCTCCGCCGATGTCACCAACGTACTTGGAGCCGTCGACGAAGACGTTCTAAATCGTATTGTCGATGTCGTCGCATCGGGTGATGCCGCAGGCGCGTTCAGTGTTGTTGCGGGTCTCTTAACGGCCGGCAAAGATGTTCGCCAGGTTCTCCGGACGCTCTCCGAACGCTTCCGGGATCTTCTCGCCTTGCGGGTTGGCGCCCATTCCAAAGATACCGAAGTGCTGCAGACGGACTCGATGGCGGCACAGGCCAAGCGTTTTCAGCCGTCGATGCTCCTGCGCATCCTAGCAATCCTCTCCGAAGCCGAGCGAGATGTCCGATGGAACACACAGCACCGTCTGCTACTCGAAACGACTCTGCTGCGCTTGATGGAGATCCCCGATACGGCGCCAGCGCAGCGTAACGGCACGGAAATGCCTGCCGCTGCTCCGACGCCCAGACCGGCGTCAACCAGTTCCGTCGTGGATACCAGACCCCAAAGCGCTGCACAGCCGCAGCCGACAGTTACAAGTGTCGCAGCGCCCACACAGGTTCAGCCTACAGTCGCTTCTCACCCAGTCGTTGCGCCTCCGGTGGCGGCTCAGCGCCCTGCCCCACCGTCTGCTGCGCCATTCGACATGGACGACGAGGATGATCTTGACGATACGGATAGCGAACCTGAGATCGATCTCGACAGCCTCCCTATCGTGAAGGCAGCGCCTCGGCCAGCGCCGCCGGTCGAGGACGATCTGCTGACGGTCCAGCAGGTCGCTGTAGCTCCCGTTGCGGCCCCCGCGCCGCCTCCGCGGCCTGTAGCGCCCGCAGGCAGTCATCCCGATCTGCTGAAGCTTCAGCGATCGTGGCAGGAAGTCATTAACCGTTTCAGCAGCAGAAGTCCGTCCGGCGCGCCGATCGCCAGAGACGCCAAGGTTACCTCCCTGGACGGCAACGCATTTATACTCAGTTTTTCCAGCCGTTTTCATATAGACCGGCTGGAGAAGAACGACAAAGGACGTAAGGCGCTCGAAGAGATTATCAATAAAACACTCGACGTGACGCCCGGGACATATCGCATTAGAAGCGTCATGGCAGGCCAGGAGCCTCCGCCATCACCTTCCTCTGCTTATGCTGCGCCGCCTCCGGCTCCTATGCCGGTTCGCGCAGCGCCCGAGCCTTTGCCGGCAGCCCCCAACTCTTACGATGACGAATCCGACCTAGTAGAGGATGTCATCGCAGTATTTGGCGGCCGCATTCTCGAAGATGACACGAAAGGATAAATCAGAATGGCGAACCCATTTGGAAAGCTGCCGGGCGGAATGGGCCTCGGCGATTTTATGAAGCAAGCGCAGAAGCTGATGGCGGATGCTAAGAACATCGAGGCTGAACTCGAGAAGACTCAGCTTGAGGGACAATCGGGCGGCGGATTGGTCAAAGTCGTCGTCAACGGCCGCTGCGACATCGTATCCGTGAAGATCGCGAAAGAAGCCGTGGATCCCGAAGATGTGGAAACCCTCGAAGACCTTGTGACGCTCGCGCTACGGGAAGCTCTCGGCAAGGCGAATACGACCCGCGAAGAGCGGCTGCGAAGCGCAATGCCTCCCGGAATGGGCGGCGGCGACTCACTGCGCGGACTTTTCTAAGCTACCATGCCCGTTTATTACCCGAAACCGCTGGCCCGGCTTGTCGCGGAGTTTGAAAAACTCCCGGGAATCGGACCAAAGAGCGCGCAGCGACTGGCATTCCACGTCATGCGTCTGCCGGATGAAGAAACACGCGCTCTGGCGCAGGCGCTGGTGGATGTGCGCGCAAGCATTCGGTTCTGCCGAATCTGCCACAACTACTCCGAAGGCGACGTCTGCGACATCTGCCGCGATACCAGGCGAGACCACGCCGTAATTTGCGCCGTGGCCGAACCGCGCGACCTGATCGCAATGGAAAAGACCAACGAGTTTCGTGGCGTCTATCATGTCCTTCACGGCGTAATCTCGCCGCTTGAAGGTATTACGCCGGAACGATTGAAGATAAAAGACCTGCAAGCTCGCGTCGCCTCAGGTCCCATTCACGAAATCATACTTGCCATGAATCCAACCGTGGAAGGCGACACCACGGCCATGTATCTCGCAGCGATCCTGAAACCGCTTGGAATAAAAGTTACTCGTATCGCGCACGGAATGCCTGTCGGCGGAGACCTCGACTACGCCGACCAGGCCACCCTAATACAAGCCCTCGAATGGCGGCGAGAGCTGTAAATCGCAGGCTCCCCAGCCTACAAATGCGCAAGCGATTGCCGTTTAAGACCCACCCTTGTTCCCTCCCGAAGGGAGGGCGCGCTCTCGAAATCGAAAGGGCTTGCTGTTCTTGGCGAATGGCCAAGAACAGCAAGCCTTTCAAATTTGCAAACACGCCTTCCCCATTAAAAACCCGCTGGCGGGCGGGGAGGACGCAAGGAGGGGTCTTAACGAGACAACGCCTTCGGGCTTGCTCTTGGTCTTCCCCTTAAACCTGTATCGGCTCCTTCTTCCCCAGGTACTTCGGCAGCGGATGCGTTAAGTTCACCTGCATCCACGCAATTACCGTCGACATAACCTCACGGCCGTCGTAGAGTTTCTGGTATACATACAGACGGCGATCCGCTGAAACGCCGTCCACTGTCAGTCCCAGCTTCGAGCCAGTATAGAGCGCGCGTGGAAGGTGATATGACTGCGATACCAAAAGCGCATGGCTCACGCCGAAGATATCGCGAGCCCGATATAGGCTGTCATATGTCCGAAATCCCGCATAGTCGCAAACAATGTCTTTCGCCGGGACGCCCTGTCTAATTGCCTCATTTCGCATCACTTCAGGCTCGTTGTAACCCACCCTGCCGTTGTCGCCGGTCATCAGCAGCTTTTGAACCTTGCCGGTCTTGTAGAGTTGAACTCCGGTAGATATGCGGTCCTGCAGTACAGAGCCACCCGCGCCGAAAACAATGGCGACGGGAGCGCTCGGAGCCGCCTGCGCCGTGTAGATACGGCTGTCCCAGCGATGTACCTGCGACTCGATAAACGCGCTCCCTCCCAGAGCGGCAACTAGCGTCAGCAAGATGATTTTGGCAGTGCGCCGTCTGCGGAAAGGCCTTTTAACACCGTGGGTGGAGGTCGCCGGTTCGGAAGGCCTGTTGCCAAGGGGGGCGATTTTCAGGTAGAATTTGCGAAAGAGTGTCATGGTTTTAGAAGGAATTGTTACTATGTCCGATGAGATTAAGTCAACCTGGAAGACCAAAGTAGGCCTTGCCGAAATGCTGAAAGGCGGCGTCATTATGGACGTCGTCACGCCTGAGCAGGCGATTATTGCCCAGGAAGCCGGCGCTGTCGCCGTTATGGCCCTGGAGCGTGTGCCCGCTGATATCCGCGCGCATGGCGGTGTTGCCCGCATGTCGGACCCGAAGATGATCAAGGGCATCATCGACGCCGTCACGATCCCCGTCATGGCCAAAGCGCGCATCGGCCACTTTGCCGAAGCGCAGATCCTGCAGGCGCTCGGCGTGGACTTCGTCGACGAATCCGAAGTCCTTACACCGGCAGATGACGCATATCATATCGACAAGCACAGCTTTAAAGTTCCCTTCGTATGCGGATGCCGCGATCTTGGCGAAGCGCTCAGGCGCATCGGTGAAGGCGCAGCCATGATCCGCACCAAGGGAGAGGCTGGATCGGGCAACGTTGTGGAGGCTGTTCGCCACATGCGAACGGTTCTCGCGGGTGTCCGCAAGATCCAGACGATGCGGTTTGAGGAATTGATGACCGAGGCCAAGAACCTTGGCGCTCCATACGACCTGATCGTAGAGATCCATCGCACGGGCAAGCTGCCCGTCCCCAACTTCAGCGCCGGCGGAATCGCGACCCCGGCCGACGCCGCCCTGATGCGTCAGCTGGGCGCGGAGGCCATCTTCGTAGGCTCAGGCATCTTCAAGTCCGGCGATCCTGCCCGCCGCGCCAAGGCGATCGTGGACGCCTGCACCCATTTCGACAATCCGGAGATCCTTGCAGAGGTTTCTACCGACATCGGTGAGCCCATGGTCGGCATCAACCTTGATACCGTTCCCAAGGAAGAGCTTCTCGCATCCCGCGGCTGGTAGCCCGCCAGCGGATGTTTAATGGAGATTGTGTTCTCGAAACTGAAAGGCTTGCTGTTCTTGGCATATTGTCAAGAACAGCAAGCCTTTTTCCTTGGCGGCCATAGCTCCTCATTCCCCCCCGCTGCCGGGCGAGATGTATGAGGGCTTCTTCAGTACGCCCCCACTCCCGGCCCAAACGATAGCTTGCTTCCCTTATCATCCGCCGCCTTCGGCCTTACCGGTGGCAGTTTTGGGAAGCTGGCGATATACACGGCTTTCTGCACACCTTTTTCCAATGCCAGCGCTGCGTCCTCAGGCGTCGCTACGCCCTGTGCAACAGCATCGGCGGCAGTCAAGGTCAACACGGGAGTTCCGGAGATCAGTAGCAGATTTCTGCTGGCATCGACTTCGTATCCCTGCATTCCCTTCAGCATCTGAGCATTCAGAGCAGCTACCAGCGCTTTAGAACGTGTTCCCTGCGGATCGTCGAGCTTCGCGCACTCAATGTCTCCCAATGAGATCACAGATGTGCTGCCAGTCATCTTGGCTTCAAACCGCGCGGCGTTTGTGACCCGGGCGATATCGGCCGGAGTAACTGTAATGCCGAGGTCTTTCAGCTGGCCTTGAATCGAGCTGACACGCTCTTCCGTGAATGGGTGATCCTGGAGGATGCCCATCTCAATCTTAACGCTGCGGGTTTCCTGATCGTGCAGCCGCTCCATAAATGTCAGCATGGCCGCAGGATCGTATCCTGCCTTCTGCATGAAGATCAAGCCGCCATGGTCCGCGTCGCGCTCCGCATCCTCACTGTAGTGGTTGTTGAGGATACCCTGCTGCATTAACTGAGCCGATGCGCCGACATGCGCCATATCGCCCGGGTTGACGTGCGCCAGCGCTGCCGCAATCATGGCAATGACAAACTGGCTGGTCATTTTGCTCGACTGATGCGCAAGCTGTACCGCATGGTGGTGCGCGGCGTGCGTGATCTCGTGCCCAAGAACAGCCGCCAGCTCATCGTCCGATCGAACGAAGTCCAGCAAACCGGTATTCACATAGACAAAGCCGCCGGGCAGTGAGAATGCGTTGACATCCTTATCTTCAACCACATTGAACGTCCACGTGAACGGGTAAACCTGATCATTTCCGAACCCGGCCTTGATCTGTGTGACGTTGGCGATCGCCGCAATCTTCTGGCCGACTGTGTTGACGCGATCGATGAGAGCCTTGTCTTTGGACAGCTTCATCTGCTTCGCAACCTGGTCGGCGACTTGGGCCCCCTGCTTTTTCTCATCGTCCATCTGATGCTTGTCCTTGGCGGACAAAGGCGGCAGATCGGCGCGCGCAGCACGGGGAATCACCCCTGCTGTGGCGACTAAGAATGAAAGAGGGAGAATCCAGAGCTTCGTCATATCGTAGAACCCTTCAATAGCGTATGACCGGTGTGATATAATGCGCTATGCTCGACCGCACTCGAACACTTGGTATGACGTTCGTGTGGGCCGTTATGTTTCTGGTATTTGCCGGGACTGTCCACGCCGGCACTAATTCAGATGGAGACGCCCCGAATCTCGACGCGGCTGCCTCATTCCCGGACACGTCGGTCAATTCCAACGATACCCTGCGCGAACTCGTTCGACGCTGCAAAGCGCGGCCGGACGATCCTGCAGCAAAAACGGCATTGGAGAACCGCGTTGCAGACGGATTGCCAAATCCGCTCGACACCAGCCTGCTGCCGGATCTCCCTGTAGAATCGACGGCTATCGACGCCAAATTGGGAACAGCCATCACCCTGCGCAGCTATTTGCCCAGCAAGGCAGTTGAGCCGCAGCGCGAGATCGGTTTTTCCCGAATCTCCTATATTTATCGGCGGGCATCAACACCTGACCAGCCATTTGAATTACTCTTTTGCTGCGTCCACTATTCCGACCTGGCCGACGCATCTTTGGCTGAGCGCACGGGCAAATTGCTGCTCCTTGCCCGTGATACGATGGTCCGCAACCTGCACCGCGCGCCATTCAACGATGACCGTCCTTTTGACGTCTGGCTGTGCCGGACAGGCAAGGCGGGCGGCGAGCAGTGGCGCAACAATATTTACTTTTACGACCTCGACACGCAGCGTAGTTCCATCGAATGGATTCGGGAAATCATACATGAGTATTCCCACCTTGCGCTGGCTCCTATCGGTGGCTACAAGGAGCCGGAATACTGGGCGAACGGTTACATCGGAGAACGCCTTGTCGTGCGGTGGATCATGCGCCGGGCTGATGGCCCGGATCTGGTGGAAAGCTTATGGGGCACATTTAGCGGAGCGCCGAACTTCAGCCGCCTCCTTATAACGCCGGCAATCGATCTTTACAAAAAAGAAGGCCCGAGCAAGCAATGGGTAGAGCGAACGGACGCCGAAGGCATGAAATACCTGATCGGGCAGGTGCTCACAATCGACGACAAATACGGCCCGCGTGTGCTCGGCGAGGCCATGTCTCATCTGCCTCACTTCCGTGACGCGCGCGCATCGGACATGGTTTCAGCGCTTATGGATGCCCTACCAGCCTCAAAGAAGAAAGTCCGGCCGGCCGGACCTTGACACTCAAAATGCCCACACACCAGCATACTTATAGCGCGCCGGCCAAGATAAACCTGACTCTTGATGTTCTCGACCGCCGTCCGGATGGATACCATGATCTGAAATCAATATTTCAGTCAATTTCAATTGTAGACCACATTACAATTGAAATTGACCGCTCCGATGTGGACAATCTCTCTGTAACAGGTGAGGAATGTGGGGGCGTCCCGGCCGACCACACGAATATTGTCATGCGAGCGGCAAGCCGAATGAAGCAATTGGCTGCGGACAGCGGCCTCACAGCGCCGCCTGTATCCATTCACCTGACAAAGAACATCCCATCGCAGGCAGGCCTGGGTGGTGGAAGCAGCGATGCTGCCGCGGCCATACTGTCGCTCAATGAATTGCTGGGATTAGGCCTATCGGTGAGCAACCTTGTCTCCATCGGCAAAGACCTGGGCGCAGACGTTCCCTACTTTCTTTATGGCGGCCTTTGCCGGGTCGAGGGGATCGGAGACCGCATTCAGCCGCTGCCCTCCCTCGGTGAACATTTCATTGTGATCGTTAAGCCGCCGGCAGGCGTCAATACGGGTGAAGCTTACCGGTTATTGGATGCAATTCCCGGCCGTAAGCCGGGCAGCGCCACGGACCTATGGCCGGTTTCGCATCCATCCGAACGACTACCCCTTCATAACGATTTCGAAGGTGTGGTTCTGGAACATTGGCCGCAAATCGGCAACGCTCACGCCGTAGCGAGCGAAACAGCGGCCCGGCATGGCGCTTATGAGCCGCGGCTTTGCGGCAGCGGCGCATGTCTGTTTACGCTCTGCGCGACGCCCGAACAATCTGAACTTATTGCAAACGATCTAACGCGCGCCGGAATCGGTAAAATCTGGCAGGCGCGAACGATCACAGGAGGTTGTATACGTGTTGACTGATACCGTCAGCGCTGTTGTGCTGGCTGGAGGACAGGCGAGCGAAGAACTCATGGCTGCAACAGGCCACGCAAATCGCGCCCTGATACAGATCGGCGATCTGAGCATGCTCGACCTCGTGGTAAAAGCGCTGGTCATGGCCAAGACTGTTGGCGAAATCGTAGTCGTCGGAGACGTTCCCAAGAGCGGCGACTATCGAATCGTGCCGGCTAAGGGAGACCTTTTCGAGAATCTATCGGCAGGAATTGAATCGTTTGGACCTTCGGATGGCGGCAGCATCCTTGTTTCCACATCGGATATCCCATTCATTACGCCACAAGCCATTGACGACTTTGTAGTGCAGTCGCAGCGGCGAAACGCCCACATCTGCTATCCGATCGTCCCCATGGACATCTACAATGAGAAATTTGCCGGGATGAAGCGCACGACGCTCAAATTGCGCGAAGGCAAGTTCACGGGCGGCAATGTCATGCTGATTGACGGAGGCTTCGCAGCCAGGCATGGCGATCAAATCCGCCAGGCTTACAATGCCCGCAAGGAAGTGTTAAAGCTTGGAGCGATGCTCGGCCCGAAGATCCTCTTCCGCATCCTGCTCTCGCAGACACTCGCTCCGAACCTCCTTGATCTCGCCATGCTTGAGGATGCCGTATCTCGATTGCTCAGCGGCGCTCACGTCGCCGCCATCATCACACAGTTCGCCGAAATCGGAACCGATGTGGACAAGGTAGCGGACGTCGAATATGCCCGGCAGCACTTCGGAGAATAACCGAAAGAAAAGGCTGTTGACAATCGGCTGCGCCTATGATAATATATGGCCAGGAGCTTGATAACACGAGTTATCAAAATCGTGTTATCACTTCTTCCTAGATGGCAGCGATATGCAGCCAGTATCAAATGGATTTCACTAAGACAACTATGATCACGATGGCGGACATTGCAAAGAAGGCGGGCGTCTCCAGGTCTACGACATCATTCGTGTTGAATGATCGTCAGACAGGAGTGCGCATAAGCGATGAGACACGCCGGCGCGTTCTGGATGCTGCGCGAGATCTCGGCTATCAGCGCAATGAACTTGCGCGCGCTGTAGTGACTGGCCGTAACTTCGTACTCGGTTATCTCAAGGATGATGTCAGCGAGCAGGACGCCCGCATTCTTGACGGCGTGCTCAAAGAAGCCAGTGAAGCCGGCTATCTCACAAAGGTTCTCTCTCCAGGCGATCACCCCTCAGCGGCCGACATTACACGGCGGTGCGTGGAGCAGCGGCTGGCAGGCCTTATCATCCGCCGTTTTGAACCCCGAGAGATCAAGGAGCTTTGCACATCTCTGGCAGCTTACGGAATTCCTCTTGTCCTGGTGGATGACAACCTCGTGATGCCGGATTCCAGCTATGTCACATCGGATGATGCGCAAGGCTGTCGTCTGGCCGTCGAGCACCTTATCGAACTTGGCCATAAGCGAATTGCGTACATCGACGGCGACCCGATCTACCCGCAAACGCAGCTGCGGCAGGAAACATACCGCCGTGTCATGAGCGAACATGATCTTCCGGTATCGGATGCATCCATATTGGACAGCGGCTGGAACTGGGAGCGGATCGCACAACTAACGCGGCAGACATTTCAGGGCGATCCGCCCTACCCAACCGCCATTTTTTGCGACGGCGACGCCCTCGCGGCCATCGCAATCCGCACACTGAGGCGAATGGGGCTGAGGGTCCCCGAAGATGTATCCGTAGTCGGTTACGGCGGCTTCTCGTTCGCAGCACTACTGGATCCGCCAATCACAACGGTAGCTCAACCATTCGAAGGAATCGGCAGGGCGGCAGTTCGCCACTTACTGCACTATATTCGAGAGAAGGAGGAACACTCAGACGCCAGTGGCCATAACCCGGCTGAGCTGCTCGCAACACAATTGATATTGGGAGAATCCACAGCGCCGCCTGCGGACTAGAAACCAGGCGCAAGATACGTTGCGAGCCACGATTTCAATCATCGCATCTTTTTGCCTGCATTGCAGCACAAATTACGCCTTATACACTTATAATGGCCACAGGCCATTATCGATAGGAAAAACAAATGAACCGACGGAATGCTTTTACACTTATTGAATTACTCGTTGTTATAGCAATAATAGCAATTCTCTCAGCAATACTATTTCCCGTTTTCGCCAAAGTGCGGGAGAAGGCGCGCCAGACAACATGCACCTCCAATATGAAACAGCTTGGCCTTGCATTCATGCAGTATGTACAGGACAATGACGAGACATTTCCAAGCAGCAACTGGTACGGCAACGGATGGGCGGCGCGCATGTATCCTTACGTTAAAGCGACAGGAGTGTATCGCTGCCCCGACGACTCTACATCCGTCACCGATACAGGTGGTAACGCATTGGCCGCCGGTGATGTGCCCGTGTCGTATGTTTTGAATAACCAGTTCTCCATAGGCAGCGGCTCGCCCGATCAGAATGGTGTAGCGATGGCAGCCCTGACATCTCCATCCTCAACGATCCTTGTCTATGAAGGTGACAAAACACTGAATGGCGGCGGCTCATGGTGGCTGGATGCCAACTACTTCAACCCGAATAAGCCGGATATGACCAGTGTGACCTCGGATGGAAGCCATGGGAACTGGGCAACTCCAATCGCCACGAATCGGCATGACATCGCAGGACCGATGACGACCGCGCAATTCGTTTATAACAAATCCGTCACGGTTCCGCTTAGCCACGGCCGCAATGTCTACATGTTCGGCGACGGTCATGTTAAGTTCATCGCCTGGGATACGGTATCTCAGTGGGATCTCGGCGCGCCCGTAACGAATGCCAACCTCGGAAACGGCAATGCGTTCAGCGCCACGATGAACATTCAGTAGGAGACAACTGAATCCGCAGAGCTAACTCCGTTCCACAGATGGAACGGAGTTAGCTCTAAGTTTGACTAAAGGTATTATCAATGCAATATTTGCAACACAAAATTTCATCGCGTCGTTTGGCAGTCCTGGCATTTGCCGTCTTGAATGTTCTCTGGGGTTGCATTGGCGCCGCCGCGCTTGCAAGGGCCCAAACGCCGTTTGCGGACCGCCTCGGCGTCACACACGATTGGGGTCACTATAACTTTACAACCAAAGACTTCCTGACGGAAGGCGCGGACGAGATTGCGGCCACCGGGAGCCACGTCATCAAGCTCTGGCTCTCACCCGATACGCGCTACGCCTATGCGCCAAACTCGACGTGGCCTGCGTACACAAACATGGTAGATACGGTCAAGGTATCGTATTTTGCCAACGCCCTGAAGCGTCCGGAGTTCCACACGTATATCCTGAATGCCCTCCCTGCCGACGATACAACCGCCGGCGAGTGTCCTAATTGGATGACGTATACGTCCACGAACTATAACTCTGTTCACGATGCGTTCAAGAACCTGACTGTGTATCTCATGCAGACATACAAAGGCACGGGCAAAACATTCATTCTACAGAACTGGGAATCCGACAATGCTTCTCAAAAATTCGCCCTGCCACTCTCAACGCCGGCTAACGCGAATGCCCTTATCGGATGGCTGAATGCCCGTCAGGACGGTATTACGGACGGGCGCGCCGCAGCAGCGGCAAATACCGGCGTTTCCGTGTATGGCGCAGCCGAAGTCAACTATCTCGGCGCGCGTAATCCCACCGATGCCTGGGCAATAGATCGCGTCGTTCCATGGACACATATGGACCTGTATTCGTACTCCTGTTACAGCTACGATACCGGATACAGCGCAAGCACGATCCAGACAAACCTGTCCTACATCAAAACGATGGCGCCGGACAGCCCTACGTTTGGCGCAAACAACGTGTATGTCGGTGAGTTCGGAGCGCCGCAGAACGCTTCAGACGTCCTGAATGAATGGACACAGTACGCGCTCACCTATACGCAGGCAAAAGCCGCACTCGATTGGGGAGCGTTGTATGTGGTTTACTGGCAGATTTTCGACAATGAGTACAACAACTCAACAGGCAAGTACAACGGATACTGGCTGCGCAAATCCGACGGCACATATGCCATGTCATGGTCGTTTATCCATGACACATGCGCACATAATACTTATCCTGCAGCGCCTCAGTTCAACCCAAACGTCTATTACCGTCTATGCGGTAAAACCAGCGGCTTGGCGCTGGACAACGGCGGCTCAATTAGCAATTCTACGAATGTCACGCAAAACACGCCGTCGTCAGGAAATATCAACCAGCAATGGAAGATCATCTACGCTGGCAACGGCTACTACAACGTGATCAGCAAAAAGAGCGGAATGGCACTCGACAATGGCGGATCGTCTTCCAATTCCACAGCCATCACGCAGTACTCTATGATGGCCGGCAACACCAATCAGCTCTGGCAGCTCATTAACCTTGGGGGAGGCTGCTATAACCTCATCTGCAAATCGAGCGGCAAGGCGCTCGATAACGGAGGATCCACGATAAACGGCGCCGCCACAACGCAATACACTGCCTCCACAACAAACGCCAACCAGCAGTGGTTGATCACGCCGCAGTGAACGCTACGGCCAATTCTTCGTCAACGCGCTAATGCGGGTCAGCTCATCATCGGTAAACGTGAGGTTGTCCAGCGCGCCCACGTTCTCCTTGATCTGCTCGACGCGCGATGCGCCGATGAGAGCGCTCGTCATGCCCGGAAGCCGCAGCACCCATGCCAGCGACATCTGGGCCAGCGTTTGGCCTCGCTCCTGCGCAATCACGTTCAGCTGCCCAAGGCGATCCCAAACGCCTTTGTCCTTCTGATCCTGCCACCAGCGCTGCCCTTCTTCTCCACGCTTCCCATAGCGGGAATCCGGAGGAAGACCGTTTAGATATCGATCGGAGAGATCACCCCCGTTGAGCGGGCAGAATGCAATGACGCCGGCGCCATAAGTGCGAGTGTAAGGCAAGAGATCCGTCTCGATCCCGGTTCGGATCATGCTGTAAGAAGGCTGATTGATTGTAATCGGCATCCAATCGTGCTGCTTGATGACATCGACAGCCTTATTGTAACGGACGCCTCCGTAGTTGCTCACGCCGATGTACAGCGCCTTACCCTGTCTTACGATCTGATCGAGAGCCCCCATCGTCTCTTCAAGCGGCGTCTCATCGTCGGGAACGTGGTGATAGAAGATGTCGACATATTCCAGCCCAAGTCTCTTCAAGGACTGATCGATGCTGGCGATCAAGTACTTCTTGCTACCGCCCGCTCCGTAGGGACCATACCACATTCCATAACCGGCCTTGGTCGAGATAATCATCTCGTCGCGCGGCATGTCCTTGACAATCTGTCCAACGACCAGTTCGCTGTTGCCGACAGGAGGACCATAGTTGTTGGCCAGATCGAAATGCGTGATACCCTGGTCAAATGCATAGTAAGCGCAGCGCCGGCACTCCTCTTCGTATCCGGGAGCGCCAAGCGCCTGCCAGAAGCCAAGCGAAATCGCAGGCAGTTTCAATCCGCTGTCGCCGCAACGGCGATAAATCATCTTATCGTAACGGCTGGGCGAGAATTCCTGAGTCATGAAAGAGGCTCCTTGAGGCGAACGAGCAGTTGCCGCATCGTGTTACTCCGAATTGACACAAAGTCTGCTAGAAGAGTTGACTGAATATTACCGTAACAGATAGTATCTGTCAACTCATCTAGAAATATATTGAAGATCTCGTTGATTGATTCAGGGATGTGGTTTCGACTACAATAGAGGCAAGCAAACGAACTGCGTTCATGAACAGGTTAAGTGGATTGCGAATACTATGGGTCGAAAACCATGCGCGTTTCATTGCAGTCGCGCTGCCCGTCTTCTTCAGAGAGCACGACGTGACTGTCGTGCCGTCGGTCGTGGAAGCGCGCGAGCGAATTGCAAAAGACGCATATGATGCCGTTATCGTGGACTATGACCTCGACGATGGCAAAGGCACGGAAGTTGTAGGTCATTTGCTTGCCCTACCCGATCGCCCGCTGATCGTCGCAGCCTCGGCCCACGCCGATGGCAACGAAAAGCTGCGCAAGGCCGGAGCCGACGTCATCTGCAGCAAGGCAAACTTCACTCAGCTTGCCGCAGCTTTAACCCTGCATCGCACTTAGAGCTATCAAGTCTGGATCTGGAAACGAACAATGCATTTGCCTGAAGATTGGAAACAACTTATCGCTCGTTTCGAGGCAATGTTAGCCGTCCTGAGTGTTATTGCCTACTTGGGATGGTTGGGGATTACCTTTCTGCAAACCGGCTATGTTCCTGATATTCCTCCCGGTTTAACCGGTGGCGTATTGGCAGCCGTGTGGATAGCGGCTATCGTCAGGGTAGCTCGGTTCGGCAAACAGGCTATAACGGTGGAGAGCATCCTGTTAGTCGTCGCCTACACAATGATGATGGGCACAAAATTGCTGTCGTTCGACAGCGCAACTGCTGAGGCGACCAAGAATGGCGGCTATTTTTTGATGGCACTTGCAATGATCTACTGGATATTCGGCCGTAGAATACGGAAGACAGCGTAAAAATGACCAACACTTCGCTAGAGATTGTGGAAGCCGATCTTTCCCTGGATCGTCATCAGAAGGATGTGCTGATGCTCACTGCCGCATATGCGCTGGATACCTTCGGCAATGGAGCGCCACTACCGGCACAAACTCTTGAGGAACTTATACCGGCATTGCGCCGGCATCCTACAACGCTGATCTTCATCGCATATCTGGATGGAGCCCCTGCCGGTATTGCAAATTGCTTTCTCGGTTTCTCCACGTTCAAGGCTCGGCAGCTCGTCAATGTCCATGACCTCGCCGTCCTTCCGGAATATCGCGGACGCAATATCGGCCCTCGACTGCTGCAGTCCGTCGAGCAAAAGGCGCGCGAACTTGGCTGCTGCAAAATCACCCTCGAAGTTCAGGAAGGCAATGCGAGAGCCAGGCATGTCTACGAGTCGCAGGGCTTTGCTCAGGCTCTCTACGGTGACGAAAACGGCGGTTCGCTGTTCTATTCCAAATCGCTTTGATATGAGGGCTAGAAATCAAATCGCCGCACTGGCAGAGGTCACCATGCACCTGCCGGAAGGATATACCAAAATCAGGTTGTCTGATTTTAACCCGAAGGTATTGATCGACGGCATAGTAGAGTGGGATATTCCTACGGCAACAATTCCACCGCACCTCCGAAATATCGGCAGTTGTTTTCGTATAGTCCGCGATCCACATGACAACATTACTCTGTCCGAAGCACGCGACTTAACTTACGACGAGCCGAAGTGAAGAAGGTATCTACGATGAACGAAGACGCGATTCTCCTTATCCGCCAGCTCGTTTGGTCAGGATTTTATAATGCAGACGAAATCCAGGAAATCGTTACGGAAGATATGTTCGAGCCTGGCGAAGTAGACGATGAGTGGTGCTCATCGCAAATTGCACAAGAGTTCGAGAGAAAATCGACGGATGAACAATCTTGGCCCGCTGTCACCGATTGCAACCGGCTAACGGAAGCATTCGATGAGCTTAACTCAGCCGGAATCATCGCCCTGGAGAACGCCGGCTACGAGCAGTCGGACGGCATCACAGACATAACCCAGATCTATCTCGATCAGGGCGGCACAACCTCCTCGATAGAAGGATATTGCTTTTATCACGGTCAGGATTTGGAGCGGGCCGTCGATGGTCATGGCCTAATGCTTACATTTGGCGATATCGATGGTGCGGATGAAAAGGGCCTTGAAATCGGCAAGCGAATTATCTCAACACTTGAGCGGCACGGCTTCCAGGTCGACTGGCCGGGCACAATTGACAGGCGAATTGAGATTCCGAAGATCAAATGGCAGCATAGATATAACGAGCCAATGGATTAGGCGCGCAAAATCACTACCAGCACACCACGATGTCTATTGCTTATCACAAGTCAGTCCATTGTCGATAAAGACTTAGCCACTGAGAATGTCGACTTGTACGCTATATCAAGCAACAGGATTGAAATATGCCGGAGCTTCTTATCGTTGAGGGTTTTGCCGATAACAGTATCGAACTGTTCACTGTCCTGCAAAGTCAGGTGACGTGGGACGAGCGTATGAGGGCAAGAAAGACGGCGAGCTTCGGCGTTGCCTACAATTATTCGAACATCACATACGATGCCATACCAATGCATCCTTTGCTAATTCCGATTGTGGATAAACTTGAAAGCTGTCTCGGATACCGCCCCAATAACTGCCTGCTAAACTTCTATCCCGACGGTGATGCCACAATGGGATTTCATTCGGACGCGACGGAAGAGCTTAGCCCGGGCACCGGCATTGCAATAGTTTCACTGGGTTCATCGCGGAATATCACGTTCCGCAACAAGCAGGACAAGAGCATCGAACATGCCTATAGGCTTCTGCGCGGATCTTTGCTCCATATGTCCGCAGAGGTGCAGTTTAGCTGGAAACACGCGATTCTGGTTCAACCTGACGCTGGAGCCAGGATCAGCCTAACATTTCGTCAAATCGCCCCTACGCGCTCTGTGCCGTGAACTGCACGTTGCGCAGGATGCGCAGCTGCCACAGGGTGAAGCCGACCAGCAGACTGCCCATGATCCATGCCGCTGCGGTGGCATAGCCGAACTTCAGATAGAGGAATGCGTTATAGAAAATCTCAAGGCCCAGCAGCTGCGTGTGGTGCAGAGGGCCTCCGCCCGTCATGACCATGATATTGCTTGATGCCTGGAACGCGCCGATAACTGCGCCGACCAGGTTGATCAAGATCAACGGACGCAGCGTTGGAATGGTTATTCTACTGATCTTGGTCCAGATCCCCGCTCCGTCAAGATCCGCCGCCTCGTATAACTCTTCGGGAATGCTCTTGAGAGCTGCGAGGTAGATGATACACCCCGGACCGGCTCCAGCCCACACACCCGGCAGCACTACGGAAAGCAAGGCCCACGTTGGGTCCTCAAGCCATTTGATCGGTCCTGCGTGGCCGTTGCTGGCGGCAGCCAGCAATATGTTCAAAAGGCCATGCGGGCTGCTGTCCTCGAAGATCTTCCACAAGAAGCTGATTACCAGTGGAGCGGTAACGGCAGGCAGGTAATAGAACGTTCGAAACAGCACTTTGCCTCGCGGTATTTCGGACAGTCCAAGCGCCAGGAAGATCGGCAGGAAGAACCCCAGGCCAATCGTCAGTACCGTATACTCAAAGGAAACCCACAGTCCGTTCCAAAACGTTTCCGTGTGGAAAACGTCGATAAAGTTGTCGAGCCCTACATAGTGAGACTGCCCCAGGATACGGTAATCCAAAAACGCGATCTGCAAACCGCGCGCAAGCGGATAGTACGACCATACGAGGATGCTCATAATCGCCGGAAGCATGAGAATCCAGGCGATTGCTTCGAGCTTTGGGGTAAGCAGACGGCCCGAGGGCGCTTCGCTCTTCCCGGCAACGGCTCGTTGTGCATAGACGCGCCGGAGATAGAACAGAGTCCCGCCCAATACGCCAAGCAAAAACACGACAAATCCGGCCCAGGTTTGCTGGCGTCTCTGAGCCATTACCGCCGGATCCACGTAATTAGTCAGTTTCGCGTTCACCTGGCGCGCGGAGTTGGCAAGCAGCGCCGCAGGGTCTGCCTTGGGATCCAGCTCGATCGATTGCAGAGGCTCTCCAAGAAGAACGTAGATCTGAGACATGTTCTCCGCATAAGGTTCCGGTTTTCCATGTTCGAATAGAGTCCGGTTGGTTTCAAGCCATGCCTTGGATGAACGCGTGGTGAAATCGCCGTAACCGTATTTGATGAGCGTCTCAGGGTTGACCGTGTTGCCGAGACCAGCCTCGACGTACGCTTTGGTGCGAATACGGTCCGCCTCGTCGCTGGACATGAACTTGATAAAGCGCCAGGCGGCATCGCGAATACGCGGATCGGTAGTCTGCGACGACATCCCCCACATAGCCGCGTTGATTTCGTTTGCCGTGATGCCCGTCGGCCCCTTAGGCATAGGAGCGATTCCGAGCAGATTTGGGTTCAGCTGAGACGCGTCCGCGGTGTTCGCGATCACATTACTCTGATACTGAAACCACATAGCGACGTCGCCTTTAGAACGGTCCAGAGCCATTGTGCTGCTGTGATGAGCAACGCCATGGTATGTTTTGCCGTCAGGCCCGGTCCATGGATCGACCATCAGTTTACGGTAGAACTTGAGCGCCTCAACGCCTTCCGGGCTGTCGAATGCGGCCTCCCACTGTCCCTTAGCGTTCTTCTTGAGGATGTCTCCCCCAGCCTGCCAGAGGAAGTTGATCCACCAGTAACCGGCCGCATCGGCATCCGACCCAAACTCAAACCCCCACTTGCCCTTAGACTGATTCGTCAGCTTCTTGCTGTACTCGTAGAACTCATCCCAGTTTGCCGGCGGCTTCTCAGGGTCAAGACCTGCAGCCTGAAAGAGATCCTTCCGGTAGTAGAGCGCCTGCACATACTGCGCATACGGCACGGAATAGATGCTGCCGTGACCGGCATCACGCAGGACATCCGCAACGTTCGGCTTGATCCGCGCGAGTACCGAAGGATCGGCTTTGAGGTAGTTATCGAGAGGAAGGAGAAATTGCTGACGAATATAGCTGGCCGACTGCCGGAAGTTTACATAAACGACATCCGGCGCGGTGCCGCCTGCAAACTGAAGCAGAAGACTGGATTCGGCCGCCGGACCTTGTATCTGAAGCCCTTGAGCGCTCTTCAGAATGACATCGGGATTCTGGTGCTCGAAAGCCTCGACAATCGCACGGTCCGCACGGTCGCGCGGCGCTGTCGAGTTCTTGTCGGGCAGGTGAAAGCCGCCCGTGCCGCCGACACGCAGCACGACCGGATCTGCCTGGCTGGAATTCTGAGCAAGGCTGAAACAGAGGAGGACCAGCAAGATCGAGCAATGGAAGAATTTACGCAATTGTTGAACCACCCGGGATTGTGCACATTCTACCACGAAGAGCGTAGAAGTCAGAAGGTATACTGAGGTCAGTTATGTTAGCAACTCGCATCATTCCATGCCTCGACGTCCAAAATGGCCGCGTCGTCAAGGGCACCAACTTCCAAAATCTTCGCGATGCCGGCGATCCGGTTGAGCGCGCCGCTCTTTACGATGCCGAAGGCGCGGATGAACTCGTGTTCCTCGATATCACGGCGTCACACGAAAAACGCGATCTTGTGTTCGATTACGCCCGGCGCGTGGCCGAAGAGGTCTTCATTCCGTTCTGTGTCGGCGGCGGCATCAAGTCCATTGCCGATTTCCGCCGAATGCTCAAGACGGGCGCAGACAAGGCGTCTATCAACACGGCGGCGGTAAACACACCTGAACTAATTACCGAGTGCGCCAGGGAGTTCGGCTCTCAGTGTGTCGTTGTCGCAATCGATCCTAAGAAAACAGGCAATACGCCGTCGGGATGGGAAGTCCATGTCCATGGCGGCCGCACTCCCACCGGCCTGGACGCCCTCGATTGGGTACGAGAGATGGAAGACCGCGGCGCTGGCGAGATCATGCTGACATCCATGGACGCCGACGGCACCATGAGCGGTTATGATATCCCTCTCACACGCGCTGTAACCCAGAGCGTCAATATTCCGGTCATTGCAAGTGGGGGAGCGGGTTCGCCTCAGCACATTTTGGAGGCTGTTACCACAGGCGGCGCTCAGGCCGGACTTGTATCCAGCATTGTGCACTACGGCCACCACTCGATCGCCGAAATCAAGGATTATCTGGCCGGTCATGGGGTTCCAGTGCGCCGTGTCTCCGGTTCATAAACGAGATAAAACAACGAGAAATCGCAGACGGCAGAGAAGCTTATAGGCTATGCCGTTGACTCGGCTGCTCTTTGCCGTGTATAATAGATGCGGCTTCGGGGTGTGGCGCAGTTGGTAGCGCGCTACTTTTGGGAAGTAGAGGTCGGGAGTTCGAGCCTCCCCACCCCGACCACCACGAAGGGACGGGCCGACATTTGTCGGCCGGTCCCTTCTTCTTTCTGCCGCTGTTAGGCAATTCTGATGAGTAGGTGGCTGTGTTTGGCCACTGAGGAGGCTTCGGTGAAGGCAAGCTGTATGGTCTGTGGCCTGAATTTTGACATCGATCGTGATCGAGGACAGGTCATTGAAATCGACGATGTTCCTCATTACGTCTGTCAAAAGGACTGGCCTGGATTTAATGCAGGCGTGGCCCTGCAGAAGCGAGTTCACGAGGGTGAGCGCGGAGTGCAGGAAGAGGCGCTGCATCAGCGCCGGCAGCAGTCCCGCAAGAACCTCGAAGAATTCCATCAGAATCCCCGTGATATCGTGGGTAAGCTCGACGAGTACGTAATCGGGCAAGATCGCGCAAAGCGCGTTGTGGCAGTGGGCGTCTACGATCACCACCGCATCCACCAGTCCGTTATGGCCGATGAAGCCTCGGGCGATAAGCCCTCCGTGGACCTTGAGAAGGCGAATATTCTGCTCGTCGGCCCGTCGGGTACCGGCAAGACGCTGATGGCGAAGACGCTTGCCCGATCCCTGGGCGTTCCATTCGCCTCGTCCGACGCCACCAGCCTCTCGCCCACCGGTTACACCGGAAACGATGTCGAAAGCATCCTCACTCCGTTGTTCCTGGATGCCGGCGAAGATTTGGAATGGGCAGGTCGCGGCATCGTATTCCTCGACGAAATCGACAAGATCGCGCGAAAGAGCCAGGCAAACCCGTCGATCACGCGTGACGTCAGCGGCGAAAGCGTCCAGCATGCCCTGCTGAAGCTGATCGAAGGCACCATGGCTCAGCTGCCGCTGGGAGCTTCAGGCCGCAAGCATCCCGACGCGCCGCCGGAGTACATCAACACCACAAACATTCTCTTTATGGGTGGCGGAGCTTTTGAAGGCCTTCCGGAGATCGTCGCCAAGAAGATGCACCGGCAGACCGAGCGCATCATGGGCCTGCGCGCCGATCCGAACGCCGTTATGGGCGATCCCCAGCGCGACTACGAGATCCTCGCAGAAGCGCCCACGGAGATCATGATCGACAGCCTCATCGAATACGGCTTCGTTCCCGAGTTCGCCGGCCGCTTCCCCATAGTTGTGCCGCTTGCGCCTCTTACAAAAGAGCAGATGCGCCAGGCGCTCACTCAGCCCAAGAATGCAGTCGTCAAGCAGCAGATCGAACTGTTCCGCCGGGACGGCATCGATCTGATCTTCACCGAAGAAGCTCTGGACGGCGTCATCGAGAAGGCAGTCAAGATCAAGACGGGCGTCCGCGCACTCAGGTCCCTCGTCAAGCATATGACGAACCAGGCCCGCTACGATCTCTCCGGCGACCTCACCGTCTCCAAAATCGAGATTGGACCGGAGACGCTGGAAGATCCGTCCCGCTATCGCGTAACGCACCGTCCGCCGGCAGCTTCTCCGGACAGGCAGCGGGACAACGACATGGCGCAGGCCGTTTAACAAAACAGCTTCGACACAACAAATACAAAATGCGGCATAGAAGACCTGGTCTTCTATGCCGCATTTTGCTTTGCCCTCTTCTACTTTTGACTCAGTTCGCTGTCTCCAGGTGGACGTACATCGACTGGATGCCCAATCGGCCGGGGCCCGTAAAACGGTTGAACGTAAACGAAGACGCTGAAGCAAAGAAGCCTGTTGCCAATGGCTGCACAATCGTCTGCATGCCGACGCTCGGGTCCTTATAGATCCAGCCGCCGGGCTCCACGTCAATCACTTCGCCTGGACCAAGCGTCATCTCGAAGACGTTTCCATAGCCATGGATCCAGACGATCCCATCGCCTCCCTGGCATATGAACTTGTCGATGAAGAAGCCGTTGCCGCCGAACAGCACATTGCTGACCCCTTTAACGCGGCTGAATGTGTACTCCACATTGTCGGTAGCAGCAAGGAACTGGTGCTCTCGGACATCTATTTCCTGGCCGGGCTGCAAATGCATCGCGAAGATATGCCCGGCATCATCACGGCTAAACGCAATGTCGCCCTGTCCGCTGGCGCCTGTCATCATGATCGGCATCCCCGCCAGAACGCGCCTCCCCATGCCCTTCAACGCTTTAATGCCGACATTGACCGATGGAGATTTCCATAGCAGCACATAGTGTTCAAAATAGATCGGCATTGAGTAAAGCGCAATTTTCAAGACTGGAACAAGCTCGCCCTCAATGCGATACGGTGTAAGGCCTTCTTCGTGAACACGCTGGGTCGGCACAAGCTGCGGTCCGCGCTGCACGGGCGCCTGGGCACCCGTTGCGGGCACTCTTGGCGCTCCGCAGCGCTGGCAAACCGCAACTCGCTCATCATTCTGTGTCTGACATCGTCCACAAGTCCACATGACGTCGTACCTCCCAAGATCATTTTCGTGAACCCGGAGGGCACACACATGCAATATTCCCACTAGAATGAGGAAATCCTGCCGTATCAGCACCATAAGAAATTAGGGCTTCCTAAGTTTAATTAAGCAACAAATACCGCAGTAAACAGTATCAGTTGCTGAATGAACTGTTTAATATACAGAAGATGAATCTCTTCATTGGCTACTGATACAATATACTATTAAATTACAGTTCTATTTCTAGGTCGAAAACCGAGTTTTAGAAGCGAAGACATGCCCTACTCATCTCCTTCTCTACTCATTCTAAGAACCATATCGCAAGACATGGTTAGCAATTAACTCAAATGGACCAATTTAGGATGTATCAAGAACATTTGCTGCATGCGGGATCGTTTTGAAACTTCTATTCTACGGGATCTTCGTTGGCTCCAAGACGATGGATATCCATGACATCGCTGAGACGCTGCAGACGTGTCATGACGGCAGCAATGTGCTGTGTATCGATGGCATCGAAGCTGATCTGCATTACGGCCGTGTGGTTCGGCAGTGACCGCGTACGAATCGCCTGGATATTGGTTTTTGCTTCGCTGAAGAGTTTGCCGACGTCTTCCAGCAAGCCAATACGGTCGGCCAGCTCCATCTTGATATCGGTAAGATAACGCTGGGTATCGCCCGATGGCTTCCAATCTACCTCGATCACCCGCTCCGGTTCTGTCTGGATGTAATATTGGACATTGGGGCATGCTTGACGGTGCAACGCGACTCCCTTGCCGCGGGTCATATATCCCATGACCTCATCGCCAGGAACGGGTTTGCAACACTTGCCGCGGATAATCGCCACGTCTTCAAGGTCGCCGCCCACTCGCAGCTTGCTCGGCGTCGTCGTTTTGCGCGCGAAGTTGCGAGTGTCTTCAGTCGTGCCACCTTGCGTTAAGGGGCGAAGGCGAGTTACCACATGCCCGACCGCAGTATCGCCGTAGCCCACGGCTGCCAGCAATTCCTCGGCCGAATGAAGGTTCATGGCCGCGGATACTTTGGTGAGCATTTCCGTTGCAAGGAGGTGGCGGCTGTCCAGATGCAGGCGCTCCAACTCCTTCTGGAGAAGTTCCCGGCCGCGCGCTACGTTCGAGGCAAAACGCTGCTTGCGGAAGTGCGCCTTGATCTTGCTTCGCGCATGCGTGGTTTTGGTAAAACCAAGCCAATCCAGCGACGGGCTCGCATTGGGGCGGGTAAGGATCTCGACGATGTCGCCGTTGCAGAATTGGTATGTTAGAGGGACAATCTTCCCGTTAACTTTCGCTCCAAAACAATGCATGCCAAGGTCGGAGTGGATACGGAAAGCCGCATCGACAGGTGTGGCGCCCATGGGAAAGTCGAGGACCGCGCCCTTGGGCGTAAATACAAAGACCTGGTCGGTGAAAAGGTCGCTCACCATTGACCGCAGAAATTCGCCTGGTTCTTTGGTATCCGACTGCCAATCGAAAAGCTGCTGTCGCAGCAGAGACATTTTCTTCTCGAATCCGCGTTCACTCGCGGTCTTCGAGACGCCTTCCTTGTACTGCCAGTGCGCGGCGATACCGAAGTCTGCCGTGCGGTGCATGTCCTCTGTGCGGATCTGAACCTCCAGCGGGCCGCCGTTCGGTCCATGGACCTTTGTGTGCAGCGACTGGTAGCCATTGGACTTGGCCTTGGCGATGTAGTCGTCAAAGAGGCCCGGCAGAGGCATCCAGAGGTCGTGAACGATACCCAGGGCGTGATAGCATTCCGCGACATTTCCAACGATAACGCGGAGCGCAATCAGGTCATAGATATCGCTGATCTCTATCTCCTGCTTCTGCATCTTGTTATAGATGGAGTAGAGATGCTTGGGACGTCCCTGGATTTCAGCCTTGATTCCCGCGCGCTGGAAGCCTTCACGCAAGATGCGGGTGGCCGTTTCAATATCCAGTTCGCGCTGTGATCGCGTGCGGTCCAGCTTGAGCTTGATGTCGTTATATGCGGTCGGATTGACGTACTTGAACGCGAGATCTTCAAGTTGCCACTTGATTTGCCAGATTCCGAGACGATGCGCCAGCGGGGCGAAGATCTGGAGGGTTTCCTGTGCGACCTTCTTCTGCCTGTGCTCGGGCATTGCGCCAAGCGTTCGCATATTGTGAAGGCGGTCGGCAAGCTTTATGACCATGACGCGCAGATCTTTGGCCATGGCCAGCAGGATCTTGCGCAGGTTGGCCGCGGAGCGGTTCGTCTCGCCGTGGCGCTTCTTGCGCGCTTCCAGCTCAGGCGTTTCTACTTCCGGCGGAAGCGAGTCGCTCAGAAGCGCGGCTTTATTTGCGCCTGGCTCCCCTGTCCTCGTTTCGAAGTCTGCCAGTTTGAGCTTCGTAACTCCGTCGACAAGGTCTGCAATGGCTGCGCCGAACTCGGCCGCCAGCTCGTCGCGGGTGACGCCGCAGTCTTCGACAACATCGTGAAGAAGACCTGCGGCTACAGTATCGTCATCCATCTCCAGTTCGGTGAGGATGCCCGCGACGGCAAGGGGATGCGTAATGTACGGTTCGCCGGATCTGCGGAACTGCCCGTCATGCTTTTCATAGGCGTAGCGATAGGCGCGGCGGATCAACTCAGGATCCGCATCTCTGTGATGCGCCAAAGTGCGCTCAATTAGAGCTCCAACCGCGTCATCACCCGCCAAAGACATCGTTCCAGCGCTGCTCATTCCAGCTAAACCGTTCCATCTCCACAGAATTGATTCGTAGTTTACCTGAAGCGAATATTATTTGCCGTCAGTTCCCGAACCAACCATGCTAGTCAACAATTGGCGAATATGCCCTGTAGATTGTCTTCCAGAGCACGTAGCCAAATACCATGTTCTCATCAAGGGCCGGATTTCCGCTGCCCGCGCCCCGATCTCCGCCGAAGCGCGTAGCCCAAAAAGCGCCCGTTCCATGCCGGCCGTCATCAACGCGCGTCCGCAGCACATTCTGTATAAAGTGCTCGGTTGCATTCTTGTCGCGGCTGTCAATACATGCCACAATGCCAATGCGGTCGTTGATTAACCGGATGGCCTCATTGACACCGCTCACCGGCCGCAATATCCCAACAGGTCCGAAGACCTCGCTTGCGTACAATACGTTGTCAGGCGCAACATTTTCCAGCAGAACGAAGGGCGTGTAATAACCTTCGCCATGCAGGCCGGCAGGCACGTCAACCTTGAGCACAACTTTTGAGCCATCTCTGAGTGACTTGTCAACCAGGCCGCCAATTCGCTCGAGCGCGTCTGCGCTCACAACGGGAGCCAGCGTATACCGGCCAGGATCGGCGTCCGCTTCCGCAATCTCTGCCGACGCGCCGTCGCCAAAAACAATATTCTCCGCTTCAATCTTTACTGCCGCGACGAATGCATCGTATACGGATTCGTCACAGAGCACTTCCTGTATCGATGTGCACCGCTGACCAGCTGTAATGGTCTTGCCGTACACGAAGTTCTTGGCAGCACGATCGATATCGGCATCACGATGAACGTAGAAGAGGTTTACCCCTCCGACTTCCTTCATTACACGCTTGCCGAGGCCGCTTGCAATGGCATCCACAGCATCACCCACGACTTTGCTTCCCGTGAAGGAGATGCAGCGCACATCAGGATGTGTAATTAGAGCTTCACCAGCATCGCGGTCGCCTGTTACCATATTAAACACCCCCTGAGGAATGTCCGTTCCAGGCCTGGTCCTTGCCCATGCGAGGGCCTCATCGATCGCGTTTACGATCCACTCCGAAGATTCGGGCGTCAGGTGCGAAGGCTTCCAGACCACCGTATTGCCGGTAACAAGCGCGCTGACCACCTGGGCGATCGGAATCGCGATGGGGAAATTGAAGGGAGTGATGATCGCCGCAACGCCCCGCGGCTCAAGCCTGCTTTCCATCACGACCCCTGCCACGTTTCTCGCGTACGTTTCGCCCTTGAGGGAAAGTCCCTGAGGCGCTACGGCTTCCACCACCCCGATGGCTTCGTCGAGGTCCAGACGGCTGTCGCGAAGGGTTTTGCCCATCTCGCGGGTCATTGAGGCGACGATATCGTCGTAGTGCTCTTCCAGATAGCGGCCGACGCGAAGGAAAATCTTCGTGCGGAGATCACCGCTGCTTGTCCGCCAGACGGGAAATGATGATAATGCCGCGGCAACGGCTTCCGCAACTTCACTGGGTGCGGATTCGACGACGATGCCGATAGGCTCATGGATATGGGCGGGATTGATATTGGGGTAGGTCGTCTCGCCTGCAGACTGCCGCCATGTTCCGTCAACGAAGATCGGATATTTCTTAATTGAGTCAGCGCTCATTTGGTCTCCTCAAGGAATAGTAAAGTACAGCAATGCGGCCGCTTCGCCAAGCTCACTCACCGCATACACTACCGGCACGGCGCCTCCGCCGAAAACCTGATTGACACGCTGCGCAATGGGTACGGCCACTATTGCCGCCGCCACTAGCGCGATCATGCCGTGCACTGGCCACACTGCCGCACAGACTACCGCCAAGGCGGTCACCAGGAGAAACTCGTTGGGGCCGGAACTCGCAAGGCTCCGCCCCTCTTCTTCGTTGTTCCAGCCATGAATAATGGGAAACGCAGTCAGACAAATCGCGCCCGTCCACTGCCCACACGCTGTCGAAACCATAATCGCCTGCAGCGCATGGGTTGGAGGCAGCGACGCATACAACGCAAAACGCAAGACAACCGCGGCGGCGCCTGCTGCCACGCCTGCAGCCCCCCGGTGAGGATCACGCATAAGCGCTACAGCGCGTATGCGATCTACTCCCGAAAGGGCAGCAAGGGAATCGGCTGTTCGCGCAACCCCGGAAACTCCGCGCGCCCCGGTAATTACGAGGCCGGCAAGGGTGCACAAAGCCGGAACGACAAGCGACTGCCGATCGGTCCAGAGTCGTGTGCCGACAAAATATACAAGCGAGACCAGACTGCCGATCAGCAGGCCGACAGCCGGAAATAATACGACGGCGCGCCGCGCGTCGGGCTTATCGGATGTTCCGTACGAATAGGCCGGCATCACGGTCAAGAGCCGCAGCGCCAGCGCTAATGAGCTCCACATACCGTTAAGGGTACCTCATGGAGCATAGACGGAGAGAGCGCGCGGAACGACATCAATCGAAATCGGAGTTGCCGTGAATATGTCGCCGTCCAACTGAACGGCAGCCGGCGGAACCGAATCGATCTTGATTGAGCGAGCTCGATAGTATCGTACGCGGGGATCGCGGAGATGCCGGCTTGTGAACAAGGCGACAACCTGCGCCGCAAATCCAAAGCGATCCGTGGGAGGCCGTTCGAAGAGACAAATGTCGAGCCAGCCGTCATCAAGCGACGCAAAAGGCGCGAGCTTGACATGGTGATATGCGTATGACGCCGAATTCGCAACGATCAAGAGAAACGATTCCGTCGTGAACGTCTCGCCGTCGAGGGTCAGGCGCATTGTCGTGCTTCGGTAGTTTGTCAGGGCTGCAAGAGTGGAAAGGGCGTACGCCGCCGGACCGATCAGGTCTTTGATCGGACGGTACACGTCGCGGACGACGACAGCATCGAAACCGCAGCCGGCCATGAGAGTAAAATACCGGTTGTCGAGTTTCCCGACATCAATGCACCGGGTTTTGCGGGCGGCGACCAGTGAGCATAGCTGATCGAGAGTAAGCTTGGAGATCCCAAGCTCGTATGCCAATACATTCTGCGTGCCGATTGGAACAATTGCTAGCGACACATCGCCCGATGCGCCAAGTATTCCGTTAACGGCTTCGTTCACGGTGCCGTCGCCACCGGCCACAATCACACTGTGGAAATCACCGGAGCGCGCGGCCGCCGCAGCGGCCTCTTCCGCATCTCCTGATTTGCCGGTCACGAAGATCTCAGGATTAAGTGATGCAAAGGCTTCGGAAATAGCCTCAAGACTTTGCTCGGGCTTACCCTGTCCAGCGACAGGATTTACGATCAGCAGTGATCTCATACTGTTAGTGAACACGCCGCAAGCGTTTGGCGCATCCTTTCAGCCTGAGCTGAGAACAAAATCGAAAAGGGAAGCATAGTGACTGTAACATTCATTTCTTAGGTGTTGTCTGCAAAAATCGAATAAGCCCTACAACGCAGTAAATGCCTCCGGAGACGATGAGGAGCGTGCGGCCGGGAAGGCTTAATGCGGCCAGCTGTCCGCCCGTAAGCGCGCCGAAGAGAGCGCCAAGAGAAAGCCATGTTGCCGGCCGCGCCTCCACCATGCCTGCTTGCAGTCTCAACGGGAGGATTAATAGATACAGGGGAAGCAGAGCCGCGAGCGCTGTGCCCTGCGCCATTGCGACCGGCAATCCGAGACCGAACGTAGTTATCATCGGCAAGAACAGCCCACCGAGATCGAATGCTTCACTGACCACTCCGCAGATCAATCCCACAAGCACGGCGTGCGCAAATTGCGCCGCGCCCAGCGTCAACGGCGCCGTTGTTCCCAAATGTCCCAGATGAGCGCCGCCGAAAGTCTTAATGCCATGGGACTGGCTGGCCGCCGTAATAGCAAATCCGGCGACGATCGTAACCACAGCGCCAACCCGCAGCAAAACGCTATGTGAACGCGACGACAGCCCTATACGCTGGGCGATGGCTGCGCCAAGGATCTGGCTGCCAAGCAGCACCAGCGCCAGCGTCCAGACCACTTCGCCGTTCTGGGCATAACCCACAAGACCGGCCACCGCGGCAACAATGCTCACGACTTCCATTGTTCCCGGATACCGCAGCGACTTCGAGCCAAGGAGGTAGCCAAGCATGGGAAGCAGCAGCACGCCGATACCGATCCCCGTGCAGCCGACGATGAGTCCGCATGGTATTCCGGTCAGGACAAGCAGGAGGTTCTTAAGGTACGATAGATTGGGTCGCGCCATATATGACGCGCATTATACCAGATATGAATGTTTGCCTTGTGGAACGGTATAAGTGTATCTCTTACCTCGCCGCGCTTGAAAGACAAAGCGCCATTGCAGAGCAGCGCCGGCGTGGAGAAGCGCCGGATACGCTTATGACGCTGGAGCATCCCCCGACGATCACCCTGGGACGCAATGCGACCAGCGATGAAGTGTTGACGCCCGCTCAATCGCTCGCGCAGCGCGGTGTGTCGATTGTCGAAACGGATCGGGGCGGTCGCTCGACCTACCATGGCCCGGGCCAGCTAGTCGTCTACCCGATACTGGATCTCAGAACTTACGGCCAGGATCTTCACCTCTACCTCCGAAATCTCGAAGAAGCGATCATTCTGGCATTGCGACGGCTTGACATGGATGCCCGGCGGATTCCGGGGCTGACAGGCGTCTGGGTGAATGAGCGCAAGATTGCCGCAATGGGGATTAAGGCGCGTGGCTGGATCACGTCACACGGCTGCAGCGTCAACATTAACCCTGATCTCACCGTCATGCGCAGCGATATGGTGCCTTGCGGCATAGAAGATCACGGAGTGACATCGATTGCCGAAGAAATCGGGAACCACTCGGTCACCAGATCCGTATTCGAGCCAATGCTTCTAGAAACGCTGTCCCAGGTATTTGGATTTACCCTTCAATACACTGCAGGCATGGGTATAATTTCCACGTGAAAGTTCGAATTACGATGGACATGGGCGGTCAGAAGATCGACGAAGTTGTGAGCGGCCGCAATGCCGACGATATCCTTGCGCAAGCAAAGGATCGTGTGGCCAAGGAATTGGGCTGGAAGGGGCTATTTCTTAAGGCCCTGACGCCTCTGGCTTTTGCTCAGGAAGGCGTCAAGAGATATAACGCCGCTTTTGAGACAAAGCACCCTATTCCGCAATCCGCAGAGCAATTTTTCGAACTCGGAGAGAAGCTCGGATATATCACGGTTCTGCCGGATTAGACTCGGAATCCCCTATGGTCAATTACGACGAACTCCCGTTGTTTCCCCTCAACACGGTGCTTTACCCAGGTATGCCGCTCCCATTGCATATCTTCGAGCCTCGATACCTTGAGATGGTGAATTTCTGCGTGGAGCATCATGCAGGGTTCGGCGTTGTGCTTATAAAGTCAGGCTCCGAAGTGGGCGAAGCTGCCGAGCCGCATCATGTCGGCACCGTTGCGCGTATCACCCACGTTGAGTCCACCGACGATAACGGTTTGAATATTGTCGTCGTGGGCGAATCTCGATTCCGCATCCTGGAGACAACTCACAAACGCAGCTATCTCACGGCTGTGGCAGCCCCAGTTTCGGAAGTGCGTGAAAGCATCGAAGAGCTGGCGTCGCCGACCGAGCAGGCAACAGACCTCTTCCGAGCGTACCTGCGCTCGCAACTGGCGCTCAACAAACAATCGCTGAGCGCGATGCAGCTGCCCCACGATCCCTCCATACTCGCCTACGCCATCGCGCAGACGATACAGGTGCCGTTGGAGGTCAAACAGATACTCCTTGAGCTTAGCAGCACGTCAGAGCGTCTGGACCGGGAAATAGACATCCTCGGCCATGAGATCGCGTCGCAGGCTCACAAGAGCGCACCGGTGTCACGGCGGTCCGGCGAAAACGTCACCGCCAGTATTCAGCCCGCGGACGGCGCCGAGCTCCGCAAAATCATCAGCCGGAATTAAGCCTTTTAGAACAACGTCATCTCGGGTTCGTGCTTGGCTTCGCGGGCTTTGTCTTTCGCGGCAGTCAGGTCGGCTACCAGCGATCGCCTTGAGGATTCGTATGCCGCGCCTTCCTGGCGAAGGATGTAGGCAGGGTGCAGGGCAGCAATTGCATAGCGGACATATTTGCTCTCGAAGAACTGTCCCCTCTCCTGCATCATCCTGAAGTTCGGCCGTATGATCGTCTTTGCGGACGGCGCTCCCAGACAGCATATTACCCTGGGCTTAATTACCGCGATCTGTCGCTGCAGCCACATTGGAACGCAGGCGTCCAACTCTTCAGCCGTTGGTGGCCTATTCTGTACGCGGCCGTTTTCGATGAGGGTTGGGCGGCACTTTACAACATTCGCAATGTAAACGTGCTTGCGCAGCATGCCCGCTTCCCTGAGACACTCATCCAGCAGTTTGCCGGCTCTGCCAACAAACGGCAGCCCTGTTGCGTCTTCGTTGGCCCCAGGCCCTTCGCCGATCAGCATCAATGGGCTGTTTGGATTGCCGTCGCCAAAGACGACCTTGGTACGTGTGCTGCAGAGGCCGCATGCAGGGCAGGAACTTGCCTCAACGGCAAGCTCCGCAATCAGCTTCTGCTTCTCCGTAAGCTCATCAGGGTTTGGCACGATCCTGCTCCTCCAGCGTCTTCCATGCGGCGCGAAGCTTATTAAAACTACTTTCCAAACTATCGGGAAGAATCTTCGTTTCGGCAATGACAGGCATAAAATTCGTATCCCCGTCCCAGCGTGGAACAATATGCATGTGCAAGTGATCGGCAATTCCGGCTCCGGCCACTTTGCCCAGGTTCATACCGATATTATAGCCGTCGGGATGAATGCTGATACGGAGCGCATCGACGGCGCGCCGAGTAAGCAGCATGATTTCGGTGAGAGTATCGACGCTGAGATCATCGAGATTGGCGGTGTGGTCGTAAGGAGCGACCATTACATGGCCATTCGTATAGGGATACACATTCATCAGGACAAATGAGTGGATGCCTTTGAATACGACGAGGTTGGCGGAATCGTCTTCACTGCGGGCTTTGCTGCAGAATACACAGGCGCCATTGTGGGAGTGTTCTTTAGCCGGCGCCGGCTGATCGATGTATGCCATTCGCCATGGCGCGTAGAGACGATCCATAGGTAAACAATACCCCAACAAGAACGCTACAACGTCAGCGTTTTGGGAGGCAAAGCACGTTTAATTTCAGGTAATTTAAGTGGGAAGTGGTAGCCCTAGGGGGAATCGAACCCCCGTCTTCGCCGTGAGAGGGCGATGTCCTAACCGCTGAACGATAGAGCCACAAGGTGTCCTCGTCGAGGATAAATGAATATTACCCAAGCCGCCTTGCTTTTGTCAAGCCCTTGAGGATTTTGATTTAGCGATCTATCCGGCAACATAGCTCAATTGATTTATGCATGAAAACACAATTTGAAGTATACGGTTCATTACAGCCTCCATCACGTATAGAAGAGCAAAAGTGAGGGTAACGGTTTCCTTGACAGATCACAAGAAGTTACGATAATATGAATCAGAAGGTGATACAGTGGCCAAGCGAAAGCGACATGACGATTTAATGCTGCTCGCCACAGGCGAGCAAGTACGGGGGCTCAGCGCGACATACACGATTGAGCGGGTTGTAGGCGCCGGCGCATTCGGCTGCGTCTATTTCGCCAAGGATCCGTCCAAGCTCCATCGAACCGTTGCCCTCAAAGAGTTCTTTGCTGCAAAGCGCCCCCGGGAACAGGCCGCACTGCGCGATCTGTTTGAGCGAGAGCGCGTGGTTGGTTTACAAGCCAGCCCTCATCCGTTGATGCCCACATTTTACGAGGCATTTACCTTTGACGGTCATTATTATATTGCGCAGGAATATATCGAAGGATCTTCGCTCGATGAAGTAATCCGCAAGCGCAGCCCCCTTCCCCGCGAATGGATTCTCAAGTGGGCAGTGAGCCTGTGCGACGGCCTGGCATATCTGCATTCGCGCGGTATCGTGCACCATGATCTCAAGCCCCCGAACATCCGCATCACCCCGCAGGGACATTTGACCGTGCTGGACTTTGGCGCGGCTCAGTACTTCGGAAAAGGCCATGAGAACGAGAAACCGACCGAGATCTACGGCACGGAAGGGTATCTTCCGCCCGAGATCGATGGTGACGGGAAATGGGTTGCGGACGCCCGAACGGATATCTTTGCGCTGGGATGTATCCTGTACGAGATGATCGCCGGCGAACCGCCGGATCAGGAACAGATCAACGCTCGTTCCATGCATGTGACGAAGCCGCTGATGGAGATGCCGAATGCGGATCTGAACCTGGTTGGTCTCATCAACAAGGCTCTCTCCTACAACACGGAATATCGCTACAACAGCATGAACGAGTTCCTGCTGGATATCCGCCAATTCGCCCCACCCGTTCTTCTTGTCAACACCAAACATATCCGGTTTGGCGATGTCACACTTGGTCAGCACGTAGCGCCCATGCAGGTAACCCTGTACAACGCAGGCGGCGGCGAATTGCGAGGCGAAATCAAACCGAGGTCGCCCTGGATTCAGGTGCCGGTCACCAGCTTCCGTGGAAATAAGCGGGAAGTGAATGTGATCGTGTCGACGGCGAAAGTGCCAGAGCGCGATGTCTTGCAGGTGGGTAAGCTCGAACTGAACTGCCCGGATGTACTTGATGAAAATGGCCGCATTGCATATGCCGGCGACCGATGGTTCATCGAGTGCAGCGTCAAGATCGTTCTCGACAGTGGAGTGCTCCAGGTCGTGGAGCGCCCCACCAACTCGTCGCCTCCCATTGGCATGCGAACGCGCGTGGGACAACCTGCTGCCGCAACGGTCCAGCTCAAGAATATCGGCGAGAAGCCGACCCAGTTTAAAATCGAAACAACTGTGGCCGGTGCGCCCGTTACGGCCCTTCTCAGCGGCCTCACGATCACTCCTGACCGTGGCACAGTGCCTCCCGGCGAAACAGCCGTGCTTACACTGAACCTGCAGACACAGCGCCTCGTTGCAGGCGTGCACAATGGGAACATCTACATCAAGACGAGCGGGCAGCAGAATATTACGTTGCCGATCTCGGTAGAAGTTCAGTCCCAACTGCAGTTCTTGAAATCGCGCATTATGGGCGGCGGTTAACGCTGCTGCTCCCAAAAACGAAATGGGCCTTCGCATATGCGAAGGCCCGTTCTATTTTAGATATCGATTAAAGCGTCCTGAACTGGCGCCTAGCGCTTCGCCTCTTCTTCAACTGAGCTTACAAGCTTCTCACGACCGCTGGAAATCGTGTCTGCGGCCACCGAGCGCCAGTTCCCTGCATGAGCCAGCAACTGACTGCGCAGATCCTGTCCGGACTTTGGGGCAAGCAGCAATGCTGCGGCAGCGCCGATCACAGCGCCAACGGCTATCGCGGCCAAACCGACACCCAGAGGCAAGGTATTTGCGCCGTTATTTTCAAAGCTGTCGAAATCTTGGTTGTACAAAGCATTCACTCTCGAAACGGATTGCGTTCTTCTGGACTTTAATTGCCCAGGCGAATGCAAGGTTAAACTTCTTCGGTCGATGCGATCACTTCATACAGCCGGCCCATGCTCTGCGCCTTCTCCAAAACAGCAGCTGTCACGTTCTGTCCGGCGCGGATCAGCGGGAACCCGAAGTATCCCTCGACATCGCGCTTGGCAACTCGACCTAGCAGCGGTTCCAGATAACCGACGACATCATTGCTTTCAGGCAAAGCAAGATTATCCCCGGAGCTCATGCCGCCGGTTCCAATTCCTACCGTCGATGTATCCAATGTTCCTTTACGCATTACTTCGCATGCTCCTCGGGCGCAGAAACTTCTTCAAGGCTGTATGCCAGGCTCATAATCGTATCGAACCGGCCAAGCCGCAGCACGCGCTCCGGCTGACGTCCCGGCGTCAGCAAAATGTGCAAAGGCCGCGCATCCGGCGCTAGGCGTTTACGCGCCTCGACGAGCAGGGCGAGACCGGCGCTGTCGATGAAGTCCACACGGCTCAGATCGACGATTACCGGGTTCTTCTGAGCGCCGTTAACGGCCTCCAGCACCGGCTCCCGCAATTGCAATACCGTGGTGAGGTCTACTTCCCCGACGGCTTCGATCAGGGCGCCGCGCTCTGTTGGGCGGCTGGTGACAGTTAATTGGGCTGCGTTCAAGGCAGAGATCTCCCGGAGAACTAACGAATTGCTATCCAAAAATTGCTATTATTTGGGCAGCGCCGCATATGGCAGGGCTACCGTCGTATCAATAAGTATATCTAACTGACACGATGGGTGTCAAGCTAACATTACACCTGGACGATAAAAGATGCTCTTTCCTCCTCAAGCAGTCTTCGTCAGAAAAATTGCAGACAGACTACTTATTGTGTTTCTTGGGCGCCGGCTTGCGGCGGCGTTTCCGCCTTAGGCGGAATTAATACTTTCAGAGGCGATATATTGTCCTGAGGCCAATCAATCGGCGGCGCTTGAGCCCGGCCCGGCCGGCACGTATAGGATACTCCTGCCTTTTTCAGTCTCTCTTCAAGGCGCAACGTTTCTTCAGCTCCGCCTGCAAGAATACATCCCTGCAAATGTTTTGCCACAGGGGCCAATACGCCTTCAAGAAGCGCATCATGAGGCAACGGAATTACGGAAATCACTCCATGCGTAGGCGAAGGCACGAATTCCCGCGGACGGCGAAGGATGACCGACCACCTCATGCCGGGATCCGAGTAGATCTTTGCGCCTTCCATGGCAGCCAGCGACCGCGCATCTCGCACACGCCGCGCCGCATGTGGATGTCGCTCCTGAAGCGGATATCTGATAACTGCGCGATCCAATGCGCGCGCCAGTTCAACAGCGAAGCGTTCGGCCCGGTCCTCGCCGCCGATTACAAAACAGACTTGTGGGGATAAGCATCCCGCCTGATCGTAAATTAAGATGTCGTCCGCAAGCTGTTCCGCAACATCAGGCGCATCGACTGCGGAGAGCATAAGAGCAAAAGATACCCTATGTCCGTATCCGATAAACGGTTTATCGTCACAGAGTTCGCGTAAACGATTAATCGTGCGGTCGGAACCGTATGCCATCACGATATCGCTGGAGTCGCAGAAGGCCTTGTAATACTCTTCGTCCTGAGATTCCGTCCCCGGAGCCCACTCCACCAGACCAACGAATTCCCCAAGCGAAGGCTTTACGGCATACAGGCTCTGCTTAAAAAAACGCGTCCACTCAATAACGGAACCACGCCCCTGCCCCGGAAGCTTTACCAGAGAGCCGCTCCGGACCAGCAAAGCGCGTATGATGCTCGTCCAGCTCACAAGCGGCGTATTGCCCGCGATCACATGCCCCACCATGGGATATCCCGATCGCCGCCAAGCCTTCTCGTGACGAACAAAATCGACGAGACGGTCGCGCGTCAGGGATTTCAAAAGACCATCGAGACTAACCCGAGTCATGGCGAACGGGAACGGCCGATCAATTGCTTCGGCGCGCAGGCGAGGCAGATATTTTGTGTCTCCCCACAGACGCCCCACTTCCACGAGTGCGTCAATGATATCCGACTGCGAATAATTGGCAAGCTGTGTGTCGCGGGCGGCTCGGACGATTTTTGCAGTCTCTTGAATTCTTGCTACTGTAGGGTCCAAAGTTCCTCCGCCGTGAGGGAACATCCCCGTAATTCTGCATCTGTCGCTCGGCCCATAAGTGTAAATCCATCCCCGGCTGCAATACCGAGATCTTCCGTCTGAATTGCGCCTACCGAATTAAAATTTGCCAGGTCGAAATGCGCAAGCAAACCAGGGTCTCCTGCCTTTGCTTCTGCGCCCGTCTCAGGATCCACAACTAACGTACGAACCCAATGAGGTCCGCGCTTAATCGGATCGAGACCGCGTCCGTAAAACTGCGATGCCATCTCAGACATTCCATATTCGCTGTAACACCTATCAACGGGCGCGCCCAGCCGGGAACTCAGCATTGCATAAAGGTCCTCTCGAGCAACCTCGCGTGTGCGTCCCTTAAAACCGCCTGTTTCAATGATCAGGCTGCCTGCAGGAAGGGTCCAGTTTGCAGCAGTCGAATCGAATAGTCCGACAAAGGCAAATGCGGTGCCGAAAAGCAATATCGGCTCCTGCCGGGCAGCAAGCGCCTCGGCAATGGCTTCATTGTCATCCCAAAAGAAGCGGCCGGCATCGAGCGCACCCAGCATGTGCGAGAGGGATGAGTTTGGCGAAGCATCCGGTGATGGCATGAGAGCCCAGATCTCACGAGGCCTGTCCGGCAGAGCACGCTCAAAACCACGGCGCAGACTGGCCTCGTACAGGATCAGTCCGTCCTCATCCATGTAGTGCCGGCTGGTGTCTGCCCCGGTTGTCCCGGACGAGTGAAATTGCGCCCGGATAAAATCGGCCGGAACGCATGAGAGCTCACAACGTTTAAATGCCTGTGCTGGCGCAGCCGGCACCTGCTGCCAGTGGCGAATATCGCTTGGGCAGATGCCGACACTCTCGCAGAGCCGGCGGTATGGCGCGTTATTCTCGAACTGGTGAGCGAAGAGCCGGAGCGACAGATCATTGAAAATGCCGTCGTCCGGAGCATCTGAATGGATGTAAGATAGGATATCGCGAGCGAGAACGTTCATCAAGGTATTATACAATGCGCTTCAATAGTGGTGGATTCTTCAACAATGACCAATAACCGGCATCCGCGTGGTATCGAGCTATCTTTACTCATTCCCGTTCTCCTTGTAACCCTAATCGGCCTTGCTCTCGTATTTAACGGCAAAGCGGCCACTGTACAATTGCCGCCCGGCACGATCAATATCAATACCGCGAGTGCCAGGCAATTTGCAGACGCTCTCCAAATTAACTCCAAAGTGGCAAAAGCCGTTGTAGAGGATCGAACCCGGCGCGGCGGACACTTCGAAACCGTTTATGACATGCGGCGGAGCAAAGCCCTCAAAGGCATAGTCACCGCGCCGATAGATCGCCGCTTTATTGCGCGCACGACGGATCAAATCACGCGATTGTTCTGGTTGGGTGTCGTAGGATACCTGATCGGGTTCCTGGCCGTACATATCATTCTGCGCAAAGCCGCGCCCGATGCCGATCCGTTTCTGCTTCCCCTGGTCGCCCTGCTCACCGGTGTCGGCCTGATAATGCTATATACCGTGCAGGATCCCCTGCGCGATACATTTGTATTCGGACGCCAGGTTTGGGGCATGGCGAGATTCGGCCTCATTGCCCTGCTTGTGCCACAGCTCCGGGCATTCAAGCGACTGCCGCTCAGACGGTATCAATACCTCTATGCGCTCGCGGCTATCGTTCTTCTCGTCCTGCTAAAAATCGCAGGAAGCGGCCCCGGTGACATACATATTACAATTCTCGGCGTTGAGCCCGTGGAGTTCATCAAAGTCCTTCTGGTGTTTTTCATCGCGGCCTTCATTACCGAGCGCCAGGGATTGGCCGGAAGCCCCACCCGCAGCCTGCCGAAACTACGCGACATCGCTCCCTTATTGATCATCTATGCGGCAACTTTGCTTATGTTCCAGGTCCTCAAAGACCTCGGCCCCGCAGTGCTGCTTTTCGGCACGCTTGTACTTGTTCTCTATCTCGTAACCGGCTCGGCCATGTATCCGGCCGCCGGCGCAATAATGATGGCTGTCGCGGGATTTGCAGGTTACCATATGCACCTGGGATTCTTTGTCACCCGCGTGACGATGTGGCAAAACCCCTGGGACAATCACGACCCGAAAGGCATTCAGCTTGGGCAAGCCCTGTGGGGCATGGCCACAGGCGGCTTCGGAGGAACCGGCCTCGGCCTTGGCGAACCCGACTTCATGTCCCGCTCCGGATCCGACTTGATCTTTGCCACGATCGGCGAAGAGCTGGGATATGTCGGCGCGGTGATCGTTCTGCTGGTCTACGCACTGGTGATCGTCCGTGGGTTTCAGATCGCAAAACACGCAGGCACCGCATTCGATAGAACGCTGGCGGCAGGCTTGACCGTCCTTTTTGGACTGCAGACGATGATTATCGTCGGCGGCGTCACCGGCTTGATCCCGTTGACGGGAATTACACTTCCATTCATTTCATTCGGATCGTCCTCACTGGTCGCGAATTTCTTTGCAGTCGGCATGCTTCTGCAGATCTCATCGAAGAAAGTGCCTGCGGAGGCAGCCGATCAGCCAAGCCCATCATTCGTTCGAGCATCCCGGCTTTGTGTCGTCTGCAGCGTCGTCTACCTGATGGGCTTTATATGTCTTGGACCACTCCTGAAAACGCAGATCCTACAGCAAAGAGAAACAGCCACAAGACCCATTGTTGTTCCCGATGGAGATGGCGTATCGCGTCCTCACCAGAACCCGCGTTTGACGGCGTTTGCCCGCTCCATTCCCCGAGGCGCAATCCTCGACCGGAACAAGACGGTTCTGGCGCGTGATGCCGGTGAGCAGATCGGTGTCCCCTATCTCACTCCCGACGGCCGAAGCCGCACTTACACAGGCGGCCCCGCTTTCGGGGCATTGATGTACGCCATCGAATCGCCTGAAGGGCCATCAAACCTGCTCGGGATGAATCGAACACTGCGAGGGTACGACTCGATCAGCAGCCTGTTTGAAATATATCGCAGCCGTTACAACTTCGGATACAAGCCGCCTCGCGGTCAAGATGTCGTTCTGACAATCGATTCGAAGCTGCAACAGACAGCCTATGAGGCACTGATAACTACAGCGGCGAAATTCCGAGACGCGCGCACTCACAAGCCAAAAGAGAAGGGCGCGGCAGCGGCTGTGGATGTCGCCACCGGGGAAGTGCTGGCATCGGCATCAAGCCCCGGATTCGATCCATCGACACTCACTGCAGATGATTGGCAGAAAATGGGAAAAGATGATGACCATCGCGGAGTGTTGCTGGATCGCTCTATGAAAGGGTTCTATCCTCCCGGGTCGACATTTAAGATCGTTACCGCCGCTGCGGCTTTGCAATATGGCAAGGGAAACGTAGTCGTGAACTGCGCGCATGTCGATAACCATCTGCTATGGCAATTCAACGGCCCGCATTCGCGCCGTGTGACTGATGAGCGCGGTTTCGTGCCGCATGGCTCTACGGATCTTGAGAAGGCTCTGGCAGTCTCGTGCAATGTCTATTTCGCGCATATGGGGGTCGATCTAGGGCCGCGCGTCCTGGAAGATGAGGCGCGCAATGCCTTCCAACTGCCCTACTTCCCCGACCTCGCAACCCTTGGCAATTCGCTTGCCGACTGCGCATACGGCCAGGGAGAAGTGCTGGTAACGCCGATCGAAATGGCGCGCGTCGCCGAGGCTGTGGCAAACAACGGCACGATGGAACCGCTCGTCTTTACCAAGTTCCCACAGCGTTCGTCAACAGGCACCATATCGCACCCTCTATCGCCGGAGAATGCCGCTCATCTACAGCAAATGCTGCTGGGAGTTACCACCCATGGAACGGCCGCAGGAGTGTTTGACGGCCTCTCCCAATCCGTCGCCGGTAAGACGGGCAGCGCCGAAAACAATCAGGGGGACAGCGCCGCACACTCCTGGTTCGCCGGTTTCGCACCGGCCTCCAACCCATCCATTGCATTTGCAGCCATCATAGAAAACGGCGGTTACGGCCGGGGCGCAGCAGCACCCGTTTGCCGCGCCATCGTACATGAGGCGCTGTGAGGAAGGTATGCCTCATAACGACGACAAACCTTTCTGTGCGGACCAACGCAATAAGCTGCTTTTACCTCTGCTGAAACACCTGGACAATAACAACCTGTCAACTGAGGGGATATTCGAAGGATGGAAATTTTGCAGAATTCCCAGGGGCGCCAATGGTATTGTTTTTCGCGCGACTCACGAATGCGGCGAGTGAGCCGTTAAGTTTACTGCACGAGACGATCGCTCCCGCGCAGACCGTGAATTTCATTCGCTCACCGCATTGAGGGAAGCAGGCCTCAATGTAGCTCCCGAGTCACTATTTTTAGATAACCATAAGTATTCGCAGCCAGTGGTTGTTCAATCCTGGCTCGATGGTGAAGTGACGACATCCATTCCAATCACAGATGCAGAATGGCAAAGGCTGGTAGAGCACTATGCCGCCATTCATGCGGTCACTCCTGATAAAACTACTGTCCCACTCCAAATGGCCGTATTGAATGCCGACAGTGTTGAGGCGTGCAAGACACTCATCTGGAATCAGCTCAATCAAATTCCCCGCAAAGGGCATCCGCCTGCCCTTTGCACGCTGATACAGCGACTAAATGCCCTGAACGAATGGACCTGGCCTAAAGTATCACCGGCTCTATGTCGTGTAGATGCCAACACCAGTAACTTCATTCGGAGACCAGACGCATGGGCTTCCGTCGATTGGGAGAATAGTGGGTGGGGCGATCCAGCATTTGAAATTGCAGACTTAATAACTCACCCGGCATATTTGGGAACCACCCCTGAACGTTGGAAATGGGTTGTGAACACTTACTGTAATCTGCGCGCCTCCGTAGACCAGACAGCGTCAACTCGTATTTCGCTCTACCACAAAGCCATGCTTATGTTCTGGGCAGTGCGCCTTGCGCGTATGCTCTACGAGATCCCACGCGGTCTCGACCTGCGCCTCGTTGAACGTCCAACCAACTGGGAAAAAGATATACGAAGCAAATTCACCGTTTATTTGGAGGCGGCTGAGAAAGCATTATCAGATTGACTTTATGTTTTTGGGGCATCCAATTATGCCTGCGGTATTCGTTATAGATCAATCTTTACTCGATCTAAAACCTAACTATGGTCTTGACAGATTATAGGAATGAGGGTTACACTTGGGTATGAAATACACGTTGCCGCTGGGCATTCTCCTGGCGCTTACCTCGTGTGTGCGATCTCCTGCCGATCCTCAAGCTGCTCCAACTCGGCCCGCGGCGCCGCTGGCGCCTGCGCCGATTTCCGTAGCGCCTCAACAACCCGCCGGAGCGCCGCCACAGGCCAACGTATCCGTTGGAGCGCCGCAGTCCCGGCCGGTATCGCCACAAACCGTTGCTCCGCAAACTGTTCCAGCCACCGCTCCTGTTGCAGGCGCTGTGCCCCGTGCTGCTCCCGCAGCAGGGGCCGCCCCATCTGCCACCGCTCCTGCTGCGCCGTTAGTCAGTCCCGATGCTGCGCTGGCGGCCGCTCAGCTGGACATTGAGCCGGACGAGAGGCAATATTTCCAGTTCGGTTATTATCTGGCTCGATCGGCATTTGCATACGCAGAGCTTTCCAAGCGCAGCCTGGCGATCAGCCAGGTCCGCAGCAAGACGACACAGATACACCAGCTCGCGGACCTGCAGCCCCCTTCTTTCCGCAAACGCGAGGAAGTCCGGCTGGCACTGGAAAAGACCTTATCTACCATGCGCGACCTGCGAGCGCCGGCCTCGGCGATTGCGGTAATCGAAAATCAGTCGCGGGAATACAGCCGGCCTCTTGTGCTGACGGGCGATGCGAAATTGCTGGCCGACTATAATGCTGAAGCAGGACAGGCGCTCGGCGCGCTTTCCGAATTCGAGCGTACGTCGGGAATACCGGAAAATACGGCGCTGCATCAATGGCTTACCGCGCCAACCACATCGACTACAGCGAAGGTGTGGTACGCAGAAGGATTGATAGCCGGAATTGCCCAGATTGCGTCGAAGCAGCAAATGCCCGAACTGTTGCCGCCGATCTCGGATGTAGCAGTTGATCTTCGCGGTCTTAGAGACTGGCTGTCCTCACGCCTGCCGGATCAGCCTGCCGTAGGGCTGACACAGCTGCGAGGAAGCCTTGACTCATTCCTGCAGCTAACGGCCAATAACAGGCCTACAAAACGTTCTCTGACGCCATCCGAGCTTTTGATGCTGGGGAACGTAAGCGAACTCCTTACAACGCAAATCCTGGGTCCGGAAGCAATTGGAGATCTTGTCGCAGCGCCCACCACGGTGGCGGCAAATTCGATTGGCGGCACGGGCGTTGTTGGCGCTGCGGCATCTGTGCCAGCAGGCACCGCCACACCGGCTTCAACCATTGCCCCTGCGCCTGTCACGATCACTAACACGGTGCCCACTGCGACCGCGCCGTCCGCCGCTACGAGCCAACAGAAGACGGTTCCTGCAGCCCCAGTTGCGCCGCAGCGCCCTGCGCAGCCCACTCCCCCTTCAGCAGTCCCAGATGCAGCTCAGCCGGCAGCAACCGCTCCGCCTCCACATGCGGTAGCAACCGAATAAGAATCAAAAAAAGCCGGTCCGCATGGACCGGCTTTTTTTGCGACTGCTCAGCGAAGCTTACTTATGTACGCTTTCGCCCTTCACGTCCTGGGCAGCTTCCATCACAGCTTCCGACAGCGTCGGATGCGCATGGATCGTGTGCATCAGCTCATCAATCGTCGATTCCAGCTTGATCGACACGCAGATCTCATGAACCAGCTCTGTTGCGGCCGGTCCAAGGATATGTGCGCCAAGGATCTCGCCATAGCGCTTCTCCGAGATGATCTTAACCTGACCGACGGCCTGGTTGATCGCCTTGGCGCGCGCCAGGTTACGGAACGAGTACTTTCCAACCGCCACATCATAGCCCGCATCGCGCGCCTGCTGTTCGGTCAGTCCGACCATGCCGATTTCCGGCTCGGTGTAGACGCACGAAGGGATCGCTCGCCGATCCATCTTGACGCTGTGTCCAAGCGCATTCTCGACAGCGACTTCGCCCTCGCGTGTTGCGACGTGGGCAAGTCCACCCCCCGCGGCGTCGCCGATAGCGAAGATGTTCTTGACGTTGGTCCGCATCTCATCGTCAACGGTCACGCCGCGCTTGTTGACTTCGACCCCCACCGTCTCCAGCCCAAGACCGTCTGTAAAGGCGCGCCGGCCGACAGCAACGAGGATCTTATCGAACTCAAGCTCGCCGTCGCCCTTCTCCGAAACATACTTCAGCTTCTTGCCCGGGATATCGACCGCAACGACCTTGGTGCTGGTCATGACGGTAATGCCTTGCTTGACCAGGATCTTCTGAAGTTCGGTTGAGATTTCGACATCCGCAAACGGAACGATCGTCGGAAGCATCTCAATGAGAGTGACTTTCGATCCTAGTCCGTTGTAGGCGTACGAGAACTCCGTGCCGACAGCTCCCGATCCAAGGACGACAAGCCGCTCAGGAACTTCCGTTGCGGAGACTGCTTCATTGCTCGTCCAGACAGTCGTAGAGCTTAGCTTGCCTTCTGCCTTGCGCTTTCTCACTTCCGAGTTGTCGATCCACACATCGCCGGCCTCACCGCCGTCCTTAAGTCCCGGGATCGGAACGAGCGCGGGAACGCTTCCAGTGGCGATAATGATCGATTTTGTTGCGATCTTCTCGGTAGTGCCGTCAGGAAGTGTCGCCTCGACAGTGTTGGCGTCGACGATCTTACCTTTGCCCTTGATAAAGCGAACTTTGTACTTCTTCAGGAGAAACTCGACACCACCGACTGTCTCGCTGACAACCTTGTCTTTTCGGGCCATCAACTTACCGAAGTCGTACGATACTTCTCCTGTGGTAATACCGAAGTCCGCGCCATGGCGGGCCTGCTCAAGGGCGGCAACAGATCCGATGATCGTCTTTGTCGGAATGCAGCCCCAGTTCAAACATGTGCCGCCGGCAGCATCAAAGTCGATCAAGACGACTTTGCCGCCGAGCTTGGCCCCGTGGATAGCAGCAGGATATCCACCCGGGCCGCCGCCGATTACGACGACATCCACTACATTTTCTGCCATCTGCAGTTAGTCCTTATATTGAAAATTTCGGGTAGTAAAACCCTGAGGTGTTTGAGGTTCTGGTGGCCAGGGCGGGATTCGAACCCGCATGGGTTGCCCCGGAGGATTTTAAGTCCCCTGTGTCTACCGTTCCACCACCCGGCCATGCTCAGCCGTGAGTATAGCACACGGCCCTAAAGCAAGTCAAACCGACGGCCATAACCTTTTTCTAACACCTGCCCAAATCGATATTGCTTCGCCGATTGAAGCAGTCAAAGCGACGCGTCCCTCTCAACGGTCAACAGGTTTGAAGGTCAAAAGGGTTGACAGTCAAACCGCAAAACGGATACGATACCTTGAGGGGCCTGAATAATGAATTCCCCGGAAGATATAGCCGCTATTCTCGCGGCCAATGTGTTTGCAGTCATCGGAGTCTCGAAAGATCCGCAAAAATACGGGCATTTAGTTTGGCAGACCCTCAAGAATGCCGGCAAGACCGTATATGCCGTAAATCCAAACGCCACGACCATCGAAGGCGAGCCATCCTATCCGAACCTATCCAGCCTTCCGGTCAAAGTCGACGCCGTCGTAACGGTCGTCCAACCGGCAGTCACTGAGCAAATCGTTCATGACTGTGAGCGACTTGGCATTCATCTTTTATGGATGCAAATCGGATCGGAATCCAAAGCCGCGATCGCTGATGCGCAAAATGCCGGCTTCCACCTCGTTGCCGGCGGCCCTTGCATTATGGTCATGCTGCGCACCTATAAATTTAACAAATGATGGTGGGCGTATGTTCCCACACACCAGCATAACAGTTGCGCCAAGCAACACGAACAACGGGAGATACATGGAAAAGAAGAGCAGCTATTACTGCCAGGACGGCCGGGCCTACGATGTCACGATGACCTGGAACGAGAACTTCAAGGATGCCGAGAAGGTATTCCAAATCAACTTCAAGGCCATCGATAAAGAGACCGGCCGGGCGCTGGCGCTGGCGAAGGAGATCGCGCTGTACCAGATCGGCGACATGACGGAGACACTCGGCGAGCGCGTAAAGTACTACTACAACGGCAGCCGGGAAGATTTCATGTCCGACTACCTCACGTCAGCATACCGCAGAGCCACGGACTGGATCGAGCGCGGAAAGTAGGAAGCATATCCACCGCCCGGCCGAATCTCCCGGCGGTTAAAACCGCGGCTAGGGAAGAACTCCTTTGGAGTTAAGTCCACCTACGTGGACTCCTGCATGTGTCGCTTCGCGACGATTTTAAAACTATCGCGAAGCGATACCTCAAGGAACCCACGCAGCTGGGTTTATCACCAACGGTGATCCCAACCTAGCCGCGGTTTTAACCGCCGGGAGCATAGGAACCCATGCAGGTGGGTTTATGCCGAAGGCATTCTTCAATGTAGGCGCGGTTTTAACCGCCGGCCGCAGAGAGGCTTCTACTTATCCCCATACACTTTCAAATCGATCGGCGTCGCGTGCAGTCGTCCCATCAGCACAATCAGGTACGTCCGTCCTGAGGCCGCTGAAAATGGAATCTGCGTGAGGACTCTGTTCGGATCACCGGCAATATTGGCTTTGAGATCGTAAACACCCGCTGGGATCGCCAGAGACATGGTCTTACCGCCTAAAGCGGCATCAGGGAATGCCACGACATTGTTGAACAACAAGTCGACCGTGGAGCCGCATTCGGCTGCCTGAACGAACGTCACGACAGCTTTGCCTTCGGGCGCAATCATATCGACAGGCACCAGCGTAGCATTTGCCGGTCCGCCATGCACACCAGGAGCGGCCACAAGCTGATACCTGGTCCCCTTGCCCACTTCTGCATCACCCGAGCCTAACACACCACTTTTATCCGAAAGCCGATACTCGTACCGGCCGGCTTTAAGACCTGCGTATTTAGTGTCATCTCCAAAGCGTGACTTATTGACAGTCTTGCCGTTGATGGCCAGGGAGATCGGCTCTTCCGTAGGCAGCGCGTTTATCAGCCTCACCTGGGCATCGTCGCGGCTGTTGTGACTTCGACAGCCTGAGACGACGATAGGCAGCGCTACAGCGAACAGAAGCGCTATAGTAGCTGCCGGACTATGCCGCCGTGTAAAGGTCTGATCTGGGTTCACACATTGCCTACGATCGCTACCCTCTGCCGGAATAGATTGTTCCGGCAAAGGGTAGCTTAAAACAGCAGACGCCGGCCTCGCTATGCGCGGCCGGCGTCTTGAAAATGGCGGGAGCACCAGGACTCGAACCCGGGACCTTCGGTTTTGGAGACCGACGCACTACCAACTGTGCTATACTCCCAATGCGACGATTATGCGTTTCTCTACAGCAAGGTAGAGATCACAAAGCCAATTACTTGGCTTCGCGATGCATCTTATGAGCTCGGCAGCGAGGGCAGAACTTGTTGAGTTCGAGCCGCTCGGGATGCTGTCGCTTGTTCTTGGTCGTCGTATATGTTCGCTCTTTGCACTCAGTGCAGGCGAGCGTAATAATTACTCGTGCTTCGTTTGCCATCGTTGTCTCACATTATGTCACCTGGGAGTGGGAAACCACTCCCAGGCTTGCAATTATTCGAAGATCTTCGTGACGACGCCCGCGCCGACCGTCTTGCCGCCTTCGCGGATAGCGAAGCGGAGGCCTTCCTCCATAGCAATCGGGTGGATCAGCGTACCTACAATGCGCAGGTTGTCGCCGGGCATCACCATCTCAACACCTTCCGGAAGGTCCAGCGCGCCAGTCACGTCCGTGGTGCGGAAGTAGAACTGCGGGCGATATCCCTTGAAGAACGGCGTGTGTCGTCCACCCTCTTCCTTGCTCAGGATGTAAACTTCGCCCTCGAACTTCGTGTGCGGCTTGATCGAGCCCGGCTTCGCCAGGACCTGACCGCGCTCGATGTCCTTGCGCTCAACACCGCGTAGAAGGATACCGGCATTGTCGCCGGCCTGAACCGTGTCCAGGATCTTGCGGAACATTTCCATCGACGTCGCAACCGTGGTCTTAACCACATCGCGGATACCGATGATTTCGATCTGCTCGCCGGCCTTCAGGACGCCGCGCTCAACACGACCGGTCGCAACCGTGCCGCGTCCGGTGATCGTCATGGTGTCCTCAACGGGCATCAGGAACGGCTTGTCGACGTCGCGGGTCGGTGTCGGGATGTAGGCGTCGACCGCTTCCATCAGCTTCTTCACAGCCGGTTCGCCGATTTCGCTCTGGTCGCCTTCGAGCGCCTTCACAGCGGAACCCACGATGATCGGGGTGTCGTCGCCGGGGAAGTCGTACTTCGAAAGAAGCTCGCGAACTTCCATCTCGACCAGCTCGATGAGCTCGGGGTCGTCGACCATGTCCGCCTTGTTCAGGAAGACAACGATCGAAGGAACGCCGACCTGACGGGCAAGCAGGATGTGCTCGCGGGTCTGGGGCATCGGGCCGTCAGCCGCGGAGACTACCAGGATCGCGCCGTCCATCTGGGCAGCGCCGGTGATCATGTTCTTGATGTAGTCGGCGTGTCCCGGGCAGTCGACGTGTGCGTAGTGGCGAGCGTCTGTCTCATACTCCACGTGCGCCGTGTTAATGGTGATACCGCGCGCCCGCTCTTCCGGAGCGGCGTCGATTTCGCCGTACTTCTTCGCGATCGCCTGACCGGTCTTTGCGAGAACGGTCGTGATAGCCGCAGTCAGGGACGTCTTGCCGTGGTCGACATGACCAATGGTCCCGATATTTACGTGCGGCTTGCTGCGGTCGAACTTAGCCTTCCCCATTTGCGTTGCTCCTGTGTGTTACAACTAACTCATTACTGCGCCGGCCAGCGCATTTGCGCTGACCGGCTGACTATTACTGCTGGCGCGTAGTCGCGCGGCCCTGGCTCTTGGCTGCAAGCTCCTCCGCGACATTGCGCGGAACTTCAGCGTAGTGCGAAGGCTCCATCGTTGAAGAAGCGCGGCCCTGCGTCATCGAGCGCAAGCTCGTTACATAGCCGAACATCTCCGAAAGCGGAACCTTGGACTTGATCACAACCGTTCCACCGTGGCTCTGTTCCTGACCTTCAATGAGACCGCGGCGCGAGTTGAGGTCTCCGACGACAGCTCCAAGGAACTGGTCCGGGGTGACAACTTCGACAGCCATGATCGGTTCCATGATGACCGGGTTTGCCTTGCGGACAGCTTCCTTGAAGGTCATCGAGGCAGCCATTTTAAATGCCATTTCCGATGAGTCTACTTCATGGTAAGATCCGTCGACGACTGATACCTTGATGTCAACCACAGGATAACCGGCCAAAACACCGGATTCCATAGCTTCCTTCACACCGGCCTGGATCGGGTTGATGAATTCCTTCGGAATTGATCCACCGACAGTTCCATTGTGGAACTCGAAGCCGAGACCTGGCTCAAGCGGCTCAACTACGAGTTCGCAGTCGCCGTACTGGCCCTTACCGCCACTCTGCCGCTTGTAAGGAACACGGGCCTTTGCCTGCGCCTTGATCGCCTCACGGTACGCAACCTGCGGACGTCCCTGGTTGGATTCAACCTTGAACTCACGCCGCATGCGGTCCGTAATGATGTCCAGGTGAAGCTCACCCATTCCCGAGATAATAACCTGGCCGGATTCTTCGTCTGTTCGGATCCGGAATGTCGGGTCTTCCGCTGAGAGGCGCTGCAGCGCAATGCCCATCTTTTCCTGGTCGGCCTTGGTCTTCGGTTCGATCGAGATCGAGATGACCGGCTCCGGGAAAATGATGTTCTCAAGCAGAACAGGGTTCTTCTCATCCGCCAACGTATCGCCCGTCGTGGTCAGCTGAAGGCCGACAGCGGCTGCAATCTCTCCGGAGAAGACCTCATCGACTTCTTCACGCTTGTTGGCGTGCATTCGAAGGATACGCGAGATCCGCTCGCGCTTGCCCTTGTTCACGTTATATACGTAGGAGCCCTTAGCGAGGGTGCCAGAGTATACGCGGAAGAACGTCAGGTTGCCAACGTGCTGGTCGTTCATAAGTTTGAACGCCAGAGCGGCAAACGGCGCGCTGTCGGATGGCTCGCGGCTGGTCTCTTCTTCGGTATCCGGGTTGAACGCCTTAACAGCGCCAACATCCAGCGGAGACGGCAGGTAATCCACGACGGCGTCGAGCAAAGGCTGAATGCCCTTGTTCTTGTATGCCGTGCCGCAGAGAACCGGGACGATCATCATGCCGATAGTGCCCTTGCGAATTGCGATTGCGATCTCTTCGTTGGTGATCTCTTCCTCCATGAGGAACTTCTCAGTCAACGCTTCGTCGCACTCAGCAACCTTCTCGACAAGGGTCTGGCGATATTCGTCCGCCTGATCTTTCAGGTCGGCCGGGATCTCGGTGATCTCCCATTCGCGGCCGTCGTCGGTCTTATAAACGACAGCGTTCATCTTCACAAGGTCCACGATGCCCTTGAAGTCGCCTTCAGCGCCGATCGGGATCTGCAGCATAACAGCGTTCGCGCCAAGGCGATCGATGATCGTGTCGAATGCGCGGAAGTAGTCGGCGCCGGTGCGGTCCATCTTATTGATGAAGCACATGCGCGGGACGCGATACTTGGTGGCCTGGCGCCATACGGTCTCGGACTGCGGCTGAACGCCGGCGACTGCGTCGAACAGCGCTACGACACCGTCCAAAACGCGCAGGGAACGCTCGACTTCAACCGTGAAGTCGACGTGTCCGGGTGTATCAATAATGTTGATGCGATGGTTGTTCCAGAAGCACGTCGTGGCGGCACTCGTAATCGTGATGCCACGCTCCTGCTCCTGCTCCATCCAGTCCATCGTCGCGGCGCCTTCGTGCACTTCGCCGATCTTATATGTGCGACCGGTGAAGAACAGGATGCGCTCAGTCGTGGTGGTTTTGCCTGCATCAATGTGCGCGGCAATTCCGATATTTCGAGTTCTTTCCAGAGGATATTCGCGTGCCAAAGTATTCACCTCGCCGAATTTTTCATCCGGCGTCTACAAAAATTCAAACCATCTCAACGTGCGTAGACGGTGGCGATCAATCCGCAATCGCGGGATACGACCGCCACCGTGCAATATTCGCTTTATGGCGACTTTAATTCGCCTTGTTGCGATCTTAGAAGCGGTAGTGCGCAAACGCCTTGTTGGCGTCGGCCATCTTGTGCTTCTCATCACGCTGCCGAACCGCAGACCCTGTGCCGCTCGCGGCATCCGCAAGCTCCGCAGCCAGGCGGTCGACCATGGTCTTGCCGCTGCGCTTACGGGATGCGGAAACGAGCCAGCGAAGCGCCAGCGACAGCTTCCGATCAGCGCGAATCTCCATCGGCACCTGGTATGTGGCGCCACCGACGCGTCGCGGCTTCACTTCAACCTGGGGCATAACGTTCTTCACGGCCTGCTCGAAAACTTCAATTCCGCGCTTGCCGGTCCGCGACTCGATCTGGTCGAGCGCGTTGTAGAAGATCGTCTCTGCAATGCTCTTCTTGCCGTCGAGCATAATTCGGTTGATAAAGCGTGTGACGAGCCTGTTATGGTGAACGGGATCGGGCGTCACTGGCCGCTTCTTAACTGGTCCTTTGCGGGGCATAAATCTCTCTGTCTCCTCAAAAACTGCCTGGAGCTGCACGCCTACTATGGCGCGCAGCCAGGAAACTACTTCTTCACAACAGCCTTGGGCCGCTTGGTGCCGTACTTGGAACGGCTGCTCTTGCGATCCTTGGTGCCCTGGGTGTCGAGCGTTCCTCGCACGATGTGGTATCGGACGCCGGGGAGGTCCTTGACGCGACCACCGCGGATCAGAACGACACTGTGCTCCTGGAGGTTGTGGCCAATGCCCGGAATGTAGGCAGTGACTTCAGTTCCGGGATTCTTCCGGCCGGAGCCGGTCAATCGCACGCGAGCAATCTTGCGCAGAGCCGAGTTCGGCTTCTTCGGTGAAACCGTTCTCACGGCCACGCAGACGCCCCGCTTCTGCGGATTACCCTTCATGGCCGGCGCTTTGCTCTTCTTGATAATGCGCTTGCGACCTTTGCGTACGAGCTGACTGATAGTCGGCATTGCGGTTGCAGTCCTTTCGCTAGGCGAATCTGTCTAACTTATTATTTCAACATGGTCTTACGAGTAGCCGGGCATAAAAACACCCCGCCAGCCGCGATCGGTTTAACGCTCGGCGGCACGGGGCAGCATTATCTCACAAGCGACGACTTATCTGGTCGAACTTGATGAACCACGGCCACAACATGTGCGCGACGTGGCCCGAGTGATTGCCCCCTCGCAAACGTAAAATCGGCGAACCGAGACCTGATTTCCGGTAAGGATATTACCGGCGCTGGCGATATGAAATATATCTCTCCAGGCGAACTTCACTATTATACTAGCGCGAACCACTGATGTCAACGCTTAGGGCTTATTTGTGAAAGATTCCCTGACACAAATGTGATTCACGACACAGGGACGGCTAGATTCTCATCGCGGAGACGATATAGAGCACCCCCAGCGCCCCAAGCGCCAAAACCGATACCAAACGCACACTCTTGAGCGTCGCGTGATTCAGCCCCGATTCATTCAACCCGGGAGCGCCGCTCGACACGATTGCCCTATATAGCTTGGTGAAATTGCCCATGCGTCAATTCTACCATTAAAGGCGCGAGAGAAATACTTATTCCGCCCGCGCCTCCCAATCATAGCGTCACTCGTTCGAGCCCTGCCCTATTGGCGTCATCGAACTCGAACCTGTCTACAATCTGACCAGGCAGAAATCCTGTTTCTCCAGATGCCGTCACCTGCCGCTTGCGAAGCATCTGTCGCACGATTACCTCAATATGCTTGTCATGGATATCAATTCCATGCATCTTATATACGGTCTGTATCTCTCGCACCATGTATTCCATTACAGCCGACGGCCCCTGATTGGCAAGAATCTCATGTGGATCGAGAGGGCCGGGCGTTAAGCGATGCCCGGCTTCCACGAAATCCCCCACTCGCACAAGGAGGGTTCCACGTCTTGGCACAAATACCCCTCTGAGCAAATGCACACTCTCTATTTTCGCTTCTCGTAGCCGCGTCAAATGGCGAGCCGTCAACGCAGTTCCTGCAGGCCAATAATGGGGTAAACCGGCATTACGGCGCGAAGCCGCTTCACCAACCGCGATGTCTTCTCCCAATTCCTGCCCGGCGATACTATCCTCGACATTTTCCTCAGTCTGAATGATCACGCGACGAATCCCCGCACTCTCGATTCCAACCACCCACCCTGCCCATGGCGTCACAATCGCCCGCCCACTCGGCCGGCGCGCTTCGAACAGTTCCGTTATGCGCAGCATCCCATCGACGCGGCCCTCCATATTTTCCAATACCGCGCGGATTGCTCTCAGACTCTCCCGATCGCCCTTCCCCATATTCATATTGTTGGCAGACTTCGGCTGTGATTCATCTTCATGTGTGATCGTGTCTTTCATGTATCGGTTTCCTCCATAAAGCAGCCATGACAAAACGAAGCGCCTCCCGTTCATTGCGCATTTAGATGCTGATTAACAAATCTTGCGACGATATCTGTGTCCCCCTGACGAATAACAACGTGACTGATATTGCCTTCCTCAGTCTTGTGAAATACAAGAGCATCATCGCTTTCTTCACGGAAAAAGGCATTCTCGGACTTCGGCTTGAACGACCGCTGCGCTTTGCCCGATGTCACGAATAGTCCACCGCCTTTCCGATCAATCTTCAAAATTAGTCCAGGTATCACCTGGTAGATCCCGGCATAAGAGTCCAGAATGTCGATTGCGATATCAACTGTTTTCTCTACCGCCGGAACCTGGTAGTCTTCTCCAAACAATATGGATCTCAGGTTATTGCTAACCCCATAAAAATCGGACGTCTGAAGGTTGCTGAGTACTATAATGCAAGCATCGTCATCCGGGAACCGGACAAAGTTTGATCGAAAGCCCCAAAGTCCGCCGGCGTGGTGGATCGTTCTTCTAGAATTCTGCTGGCCTAGTAAGAAGCCATAGCCATAGTTTGCCAGCAGTGGTGTGGGCGTGATCATGCGTAAATGTGATTCTTTGGAGAGCAACCGCCCGGTTGAAAGTGCTTGCTCCCACCTATACAGATCATCGACAGTTGAGTAAAGACTGCCCGACCCAAAATAGAAACTCATGTCGGCATAGTCGGATTTGACCCACTTGTCACTTACCTTCCCCCAATAACCGGTAGCGCGATTTGCCAGCACAGTCGAATAGCGGTCGCATCCAGTGTCGAACATTTCAAGTGGGTTGAATATATGTTCAGTAAGGAAGTCTTCGTAGGATATGCCGGAAACGCGTTGAATAATGTCTCCAAGTAAGACGTAGCCTGTATTGGCATAGCACCAATCCGTGCCTGGTTTGAAATCGAGCGGTTTTGATCTGAAGGTCTCAACCAGCTCACGAACAGTCATCGGCATTTTCCTTGTATATTCGCTCTCCGTCGACGCCGCCAGTCCTGCCGTATGGTTGAGCAGATTGTGGATACTAATGTCTTTCCAGCTATCGGGACTATAGTCCAGATGCTTACGGATGGGGTCATCAAGGCTCAGCTTCTTCTGTTCGTGCAAGATCATAATCGCAAAGGCAGTGAACTGTTTACTTATTGAAGCAATACGATACTTGGTGAGCCGGCTGTTTGAGACACCCAGCTCGCGGTTAGCAAAGCCATATCCTGCCGCATGTATTACTCCCCCATCTTGAGCAAGCAGAACAGATCCGGAAAATTTGCCGAGTCGCACCATGGCCTGCATGTATTCATCAACACGCTCTACCACGTTCTCCTTGTTGATTCGTAGGTTGGTATTTGATATTTGTGATTCACCTTCGTGTGTGATGTGTCTATCATGTGCCGGCTTACTCCGTAAAGCAGAGATTAGGAAGCGGACCGATTCTGGATATTCTCGTAGACGTGCGTTAGCGCATGCCAAAGTAGCCTGCAGCGTATTGATCGATTGATCAAGAATTGCTCACGGCGTCGGCAAACGCGCCTCATGTCACGAGACGAAACCAGGAATCAGCCTAATCGGATTGGTAGAACGTAGTGCGGTTGGTAATCCAGCCAAATCTAGCTGGGGTTGTAGAAGTCGATTTGACAGTCGTCATGCCACATGCGGGACATGAAAAAAGATGGATAGAGGTTTGCTCCGCCCGGTTTACCCGGGCGAAGCGGTGAAGAGAAAGGCAATCGTTAGATCGCGCTGTCGGAGTCGCTGTCGATCAGCGGCTCAGAGTCGTCATCGGAGTCGTAATCATCGTTCTGGCTGATATTCACTGCATTCAGCAGCGCTTCGGCCTCGTCGGTGAGATGCGACTCTCGCTCAAGCGTGGCCGTTGCAGCCCGGGCCGCCGGACGCGCCGCCGGCAGACGCGCCGCATCGATGCCGGCCAGGGCCGGTTCGAGGTTGCGGTACTGCGGAAGTCCTGTACCCGCCGGAATGAGACGTCCGATGATGACGTTCTCTTTCAGGCCGATCAGTGAGTCCTTCTTGCCGCGAACAGCCGCTTCGGTCAGAACGCGCGTCGTCTTCTGGAAGCTTGCCGCCGACAGGAACGAATCCGTCGCCAAACTTGCTTCGGTAATTCCGAGCAGCAGCCAATCTGCCGTCGCTTCCGATCCCGGTGTCGCGCGCTCATTGATTTCGCGGTTGACATCGTCGAAGGCGAAGCGGTCCACCATCTGGCCTGGCAGGTACTCGCTGTCCCCACCCGACTTGACACGGCGCTTGCGCAGCATCTGGCGGGCGATGACCTCGATATGCTTGTCGTGGATGTCTACACCCTGCGACTTGTACACGGCCTGGATCTCGCGGACGATATAGTTCTGAACGCCACGGATACCCTGAAGCTCAAGCACCTTCTGCGGATCGAGCGGTCCTTCCGTCAAACGGTCGCCAGCTTCAACAACATCCCCTTCCTTAACCTGCAGCGTACCGCGGTAAGGAACAAGGATCTTCTTGCGAACCTTGAGCCGGTTGATACCGGAATCTCGCAGCCGTCGAACATGCTTCTCAGTTAATTCCGTTGCCGCGGGCAGCGACTCCGGCAGTTCCGCGGCGCGCTTCGCAGCGGCTACGGTCATGTTCTCAGTGCCCTCGGGAGCCCCGATATAGATGTCCTCAGCAAGGATCTCGCCGACGGCATGCGTGTTGTTGCCCTCATCCAACGTGATTTCCGTGTGGATGATAACGTTACGCAGACCGGTCTGCTCGACGGCCGCAACGGCGCCGGCATACTCCGTGACGATAGCCTGTCCCTTGGGCTTTCGAGCCTCGAACAGCTCGACAACCCGAAGAAGTCCACCGACCTGATCTTCAAGAACCTTGAGAACGGCCTGTACGGCGCGAACACGCTCGCGGTCGACCGGCGGAGCGCCACCAGGCGCCTTTTCGGTCTCTTCCTTGCCTGTATCCAGGTTAACGAAGCCGCTCGCAATGTCGTTGTGCAGTTCCTTCAGAGCTTCCTGCTTCCGCTGGCGGACGTTGGCAACTCCTACCAACTGCTTCTGCGCAATACCTCCCGTATGGAAGGTGCGCATCGTCAGCTGTGTTCCAGGCTCTCCGATTGACTGCGCCGCGATGATGCCCACTGCAACTCCGGGCTCAACGAGCTTGGAGTTCGCCAGGTCAAGACCGTAGCACTTGGCGCAGATCCCAAGGCGAAGTTCGCAGGTGAACGGGCTTCGGACGCCAACACGCTTGATGCCTGCCTCATCCTGAATCTTGCGTGCCAGTTCCGGTGTGATGACATCGCCCTTGGCGACAATCACCTCTCCGGCCTTGGCGTGAGCCGCCGGGTAGACGATATCCTCAAGCGCATGGCGTCCGAAGATACGCTGCCAGAGAGCTTCGATCCGTTCGTTGCTGTCCCGGATCTCCTCGACATAGATGCCCGTTTCCGTGCCGCAATCGTCAGCGCGAACGATGACTTCCTGCGAGACGTCGACAAGGCGCCGTGTAAGGTAGCCGGCGTCTGCAGTTCGCAGCGCTGTGTCGGCCAGACCCTTTCGAGCTCCGTGCGTCGAAACGAAGTACTCAAGAACCGAAAGGCCTTCGTGGAAGTTCGACTTAACCGGAAGGTCCTCGATCATGTTTCCGAACGGGTCGGACATAACTCCGCGCATACCGGAAAGCTGCGTTACCTGACCACGTGTTCCGCGGGCATTGGAGTCCGTGAACATGTGGATCGGGTTGTAGTGATCGATATTCTCGAAGATGGCCTCGCCGACGTCCTTAGCCGCCTTCTGCCATGCCTCAAGAACGCGCTCTTTCCGTTCTCCCTGCGTAATCAAACCACGCTGGTAGTTCTTATTGAGCTTCTTGACCTCTTCTTCCGTCGCCTTCAGGATTACGTGGCGCTTCTCGGGAACGTCCATGTCCGTGATCGCCACAGTCATGCCCGCCTTGGTCGCCTCGCGGAAACCAAGCGCCTTCAACTCGTCGAGCAAGCGAATGGTTCGCTCGTCACCGTTGATCCGATGGCAGCGCGCAATTACCTCTGCAAGGTTCTTCTTCTTCATGAGGTCATTGACGTACCTCATGTTCTCCGGAAGGAGATTGCTGAAGATGATACGGCCTACCGTGATCCGTGTGACAGCCGTGGTACCGTCCTGCTGTGGCAGGCGCACATCGATCGGGTCATGCAGCGAAATGACGCCAGTGTCGAACGCCAGCTCAGCTTCGTCGGGGCTGCCGAAAACCGGGTACTTGGTGTCGCCCGGATCGATCATTGTCAGCCAGTAAGCCCCAAGAACCATGTCCTGCGCCGGAGCCACAATCGGGCGGCCGTCGGCGGGCGAGAACAAGTTGTGTGTCGAAAGCATCAGGATACGGGCTTCAGCCTGCGCGCTCGCAGAAAGCGGAACGTGCACGGCCATCTGGTCGCCGTCGAAGTCAGCGTTGAATGCATGACACACGAGCGGGTGGACCTGGATCGCCTTACCGTCCACAAGGACTGGCTCGAAAGCCTGGATACCCAGACGGTGCAGGGTCGGCGCGCGGTTCAGCAGAACCGGGTGCTCACGGATCACATCCTCAAGCGCATCCCATACTTCCGGCTTGAGCTTGTCGATCATGCGCTTTGCCGTCTTGATGTTGCTGGTGTAGTTTCGCTCAACCAGCGCCTTCATAACAAACGGCTTGAAGAGCTCGATCGCCATTTCCTTCGGCAGACCGCACTGGTGCAGCTGCAGGCGAGGACCGACGACGATAACCGAACGTCCCGAGTAGTCGACGCGCTTTCCGAGAAGGTTCTTTCGGAAACGGCCTTCCTTACCCTTGAGCATGTCCGACAGCGACTTCAGCGGCCGGTTGTTCGAACCGACGACGGGCCGTGAACGGCGTCCGTTGTCGATCAACGCATCGACAGCTTCCTGAAGGAGACGCTTTTCGTGGTTGACGATGCTCTCAGGCGCCTTGATCTCCGTGATCTTCTTCAACCGGTTATTACGGTTGATGATGCGGCGATAGAGGTCGTTAAGGTCAGACGTCGCAAAGCGGCCGCCGTCGAGCTGCACCATCGGGCGAAGCTCAGGCGAAATAACCGGGACAGCATCCAGGATCATCCACTCAGGGCGCGACTTCGAGATAATGAAGGCATCCGCGATCTCAAGGCGCTTGATGGCGCGAGCGCGCTTCGGCCCCTGAGTTGCGGCGATTTCAGCGCGCAGCTCACGGGCCAGACGCTCAAGGTCGATCTCCTCAAGGAGTTCCTTAACGGCAGCGCCGCCAAGACCGGCCTTGACCACCAGGTCCATATCACGGCCGAGCTTCTGTCCGAGAACATCGAGCAGAGCTTCCAGCTTGCGGTAGTCGTCTTCCGCAAGCAGCATGCGCTTTTCGATCTTTTCGTCGAGGAGCGTCAGGGCCTCGCGATGAGCCTGGATCTGCTCGGTCGAATCCTTCTCAATGTCCTTGATCTCTTCGTCAAGGTGCTTCTTGCGGTCGGCGATCCGGCCGGCATCCCAGATTTCGAAGCCTTCGTCGGCATCTTCGGGAATGCTCTCATGCCGCGTGATATCGCTGCCTGCCTCGATACGGGCGAGCTCGATATCCTGATCGCGAGTCTCTTCCATCTCGCGGATCTTCTCGTCAAGAGCGGCCCGATACTCGGACATCTCGTTGTTGATACGAGCGCGGTCCACATGTGTTACGATGTAGGACGCGAAATAGAGCACCTTCTCAAGCGGGCGCGGAGAGATGTCAAGGAGCAGCGAAAGCGGCGACGGCACGCCCTTGAGATACCATATGTGGCAAACAGGAGCAGCAAGCTCAATATGGCCCATGCGCTCGCGGCGCACCTTGGACCGGGTTACCTCGACACCGCAGCGATCGCAGATAATCCCCTTGAACTTAACCTTCTTATAGCGTCCGCAGTGGCATTCCCAGTCCTTCACCGGTCCGAAAATGCGCTCGCAGAACAGTCCATCACGCTCCGGCTTGAATGTGCGATAGTTGATCGTCTCGGGTTTCTTAACCTCACCATACGACCACGTCCGGATCTCATCCGGCGAAGCGATACCGATACGAATTTTATCGAACGCGCTGGCGTCTGTCATGTTTCACTCTTCTCCCAATCGAGCCAGGACAACACAAAAACCCCCTCATTCCCTGCTTCTTTAATTAGAAGCAAAGAATGAGCGGTTAACAAAATCAAAACACGGGTCTGGAAAACACCCTGAGCACCGCTCCATCCCCTCCCCCGAAGGGAATGGAGCGGCTTTTCCTATCCTCCGCCAAGCAGAACTTCTGCTTCCGATTCGGGGCGGCTTGGGAGGCGGGGCCGCAGACCACGTCCGCGATCCATATCTCCGTAGTCCTCTTCCTTGTCCTTGAGATCGATCTCCTTCTCCTGATCATCTTCAACGGTAACCTTCAATCCAAGAGACTGAAGCTCGTTGACGAGGATCTTGAACGATTCCGGAATACCGGGCTCGAGCATCGCATCACCCTTGACGATTGATTCATAGGTCTTTACGCGACCAAGAACGTCGTCAGACTTGATGGTAAGGATCTCTTGCAGCGTGTAGGCTGCGCCGTATGCCTCAAGCGCCCACACTTCCATTTCGCCGAAGCGCTGGCCGCCGAACTGAGCTTTACCGCCCAACGGCTGCTGCGTTACCAGCGAATAAGGTCCTGTAGACCGCGCGTGGATCTTGTCGTCCACAAGGTGAGCCAGTTTGAGCATGTAGATCTGCCCAACTGTGACCGGCTGGGTGAAGAACTCACCCGTCATGCCGTCACGCAGCCACGACTTTGCGGTTTCCTCGATAATGCCGCCACGACGCCAAACATTCTGCTTGACCTTCTCGACGATACCGTCGAGATCGTAGCCGTCGAGTAACAGGAAGGTCGGCTCTTCTTCGTCCTCGCCTGTCAACCCATCCAGGTCGCCGTTGTAGTCTTCAGGCAGCTCAATAGCCGGCGGGGCAGCCACGATTGCGGCAACCTGCTCGAGCCTCGAAGGCTCAAGCTCTTCCAGCTTCTGACGCAGCTTTACGAACAACTCGGCAACACCGTCATGCTTGGTCGCCCCAAGGTTGATCCGGAGTTCCTTCTCAACATAGGTGCGCAGGGCATCGTAACGGCGATATTCAGCGTACTTTGAGATGTCGGAAAGGATCTCAGTCTCGGTCGCTCCCTCAAAGATCGGGTTTACGAACGAGCAGTTGAGCGCCTTGCCAACAAGCCCGAGGTGCGTCTCAAGGATCTGGCCGATGTTCATACGACCAGGAACGCCGAGCGGGTTCAGTACAATGTCGACCGGAGTTCCGTCCGGCAGGAACGGCATGTCTTCCGGCGGCAGGATCTTGGAGATGACACCTTTGTTACCGTGGCGTCCCGCCATCTTGTCACCTTCCATGATCTTTCGCTTCTGCGCAATGTAGACGCGAACGAGCATGTTGACACCGGCCGAAAGCTCATCGCCCTGCAGGCGCTCAAGCTCTCCCTCCCACTCTTCCGAGTGGAGGCTGTCCGGCTTCTTGGAGAAGTTGTGGACACGGCCCTTCTTATCCTTGTACTTGAACCGTGAGAACACCTTGACGTCGACAACTTTGCCCTTTTCGCCGTGCGGAACACGCAGCGAAACGTCTCGGGTCTCTTCAGCCTTCTTGCCGAAGATCGCAATAATCAAGCGCTCTTCCGCAGTCAGTTCGCCCTGCCCCTTCGGAGCGACACGGCCGACCAGAATGTCCTCAGGCCGCACTTCAGCTCCGATGCGAATGATTCCATTCTCATCGAGGTCCTTCAGCGCATCCTCGCCGACATTCGGGATATCCCGTGTGATCTCTTCCGGTCCCAGCTTGGTGTCTCGAGCTTCCACTTCGTATTTCTCGATGTGGATCGACGTGAACACGTCATCGGCAACCAGACGCTGCGAAAGCAGGATCGCGTCCTCGAAGTTGTATCCGTTCCACGGCACAAACGAGACCAGCACGTTCTGGCCGAGCGCAAGCTCGCCCTGATCCGTACATGGGCCGTCGGCCATGACCTGGCGCTCCTTCACACGCTGGCCGTTCGTAACAATCGGGCGCTGTGTAATACAGGTAGCCTGATTCGAACGGAGCATGTTCAGCAGACGGTAAGTATCTTCGCCGCCGTCCTCGTCTGCAATGACAACGATCTCTTCCGCTGTAACCTTCTTGACGGTACCAGCCCGTGAAGCAATGATTACTGCGCCGGAGTCGACAGCCGCCCTCTTCTCCATGCCCGTCTTACAGAGAGGCGCATCCGGACGAAGTGTCGGGACAGCCTGCCGCTGCATGTTCGAGCCCATCAAAGCGCGGTTAGCGTCGTCGTTCTCAAGGAACGGGATCATCGCGGTAGCGACGGATACGATCTGCTGCGGCGAAACGTCCATGTAGTCGGCTTCGCTATTGCGAACGACCGGATACTGGTTGTTATGCCGCACCTGGATCTGGTTCTCTGCAAATGTATTGTCACCGGCCAGCAATGTGTTGGCAGGGGCAATACGGAACTTGTGCTCGCCGTCCGCCGGCAGCCAGTCAAGATCATTGGTGACCTTGCCGTCGATAACTCGGCGGTAAGGCGTCTCAATAAATCCGAACTCATCGACACGGGCATGCACCGCGAGGCTTCCGATCAGTCCGATGTTCGGACCTTCCGGCGTCTCGATCGGGCAGATGCGACCGTAGTGCGAGTGGTGGACGTCGCGAACTTCAAGCTTCGCTGACTGTCGGCTCAAACCGCCCGGCCCAAGAGCCGAGAGACGCCGCTTGTGAGTAAGCTCGGCAAGCGGGTTGGTCTGGTCCATGAACTGCGACAACTGAGACGACCCGAAGAAGCTCTTGATCGAGGCCGAAATCGGCTTGACGCTCAAGATCACCTGCGGGAGAATATTCTCGCTGTCAAGACTCGTCATACGCTCCTTGGCGACTTTCTCCATGCGCAGGAAGCCGAGGCGAAGCTGCGAGTAGAGAAGCTCGCCGACGGATCGGACGCGCTTATTTTCAAGGTGGTCGATGTCGTCGACGTTACCGTCGCCGAGCGAAAGAGTGACGATGTATCGCATGATCGCGATGACGTCCTCTTTGGTGACGTTTCGAATGCTGAGCGGCAGCGAAAGTCCAAGCTTCTTGTTCACCTTATGGCGTCCGACCTTTGCGAGGTCATAGCGGCGGGTGTCAAAGAAGATTGAGTTTAACAGCGAACGCGCAGATTCGGGAGTCGCCGGGTCACCCGGGCGGATCTTCCGATAAATGTCGAGAAGCGCTGTTTCCTTGTTGTATACCAGGCTGCCTTCGTTATCGAGAGTGGCCGTGATATAGTTGCTCAGGTAAAGGACGTCGAGAGTATCGGGCGCAACGGCTTCGATCTTCTTGGCGACTTCGATCGAGATCTTCTCGTACTGTCGTACGATGATCTTGCCGGCTGCATCCGTAACGTTCTCACCGGCGTAAGGAATACGGCGGCGCGCGCGGCTGTTAACCGGACGGCCTTCGCTATCCAGCGCAGGTGTGCCGTCGTCGTTGAACTCAAGCGGCTCAAGCTCGATGCGGAACGGATGGAAGATCGTGTCGCGAGCCGGGTTCAAGATCGTTTCCGGCTGACCGAACAGCCGAATGATCTCCGGAGTTGTGTCGCACGGCGTTGAAGGGATCTCAACCTCGAACGTCTCCGGAAGAGCCGCCTTCTCGATGCGGCGCAGATGCTGCGTACCCATCGTGGTGCCGGCGTCGACGAGAACTTCGCCCGTATCCTGGTCAATGATCGGCTCAGCGAGCAGCTTGCCGTCGAGCTCGTTCCACTTAACGCTGCGGACGCCGCTGGGCGATGCAACCGGGAACAAGTTCAAGGCGCGCAGCAGCGTCGTGATCGGGAACTTGCGGGTCTGGCCCACGCGAACCGTGATAACGTCTGCAGCGTCAGTTTCTACGTCGACCCATGCCCCCTCACTGGGGATAATGGTGGCGTAAAACAACTGACGGCCCGAAAAGTCGAGTGTATCTTTGAAGTAGACGCCCGGAGAACGGGCGAGTTGTGAAACCACGACACGCTCAGCGCCATTGATGACGAACGTGCCCTTATCAGTCATGAGCGGAAGATCACCAAGGTAAACTTCGCTCTCAATAACCTCACTGCCGGAGGAAGAAAGTCGTACCCGCGCTTTGATCGGCGACTCCAGGGTCACGTCACGGGCGCGGCATTCGGAAATGTCATACTTCGGCTCACCGAGGCTGAAGTCGACTAGTTCAATTGAGTGATTCCCGGTAAAATCCGTAATAGGAGAGAAGCTGTCGAACAGCTCTTTGAGGCCTTCCTCGAGAAACCAGCGATACGAATCAAGCTGAAGTTGCACGAGGTTGGGGACGTCCACCACATGGGCTGTTTGCTTCGTGGTGTGCTGAATCTCTTTCAATACCAAGACCTCCTGTGCCAACGCACGAACGCACATCATACCATTGACAAGCACCACTTGTCAAGCGATATTTTCAACACAGACGGCAACAATTTTCGCGAACGGGGAATGATAGTCTGTTAACGGGCTTTTCGCCCCCTGAATCGGAAGCGCTGGACGGTCATGGAGCGCCGAACCACGCGCATAAGTGCCGGAAGAATTACCCGTCTTTGCGGGCAACATTTGATTCATACGATACTTTAGCCAATTCTGTTCCCAAGAACAGAAAAGAACATTCACCCCCTCTTTTCCTTGAACCCGGCCGTCCTGATTGTCTATACTGAGAAGGCGGCTTCAAGGGCGTATCTGCTCTGCCGCCTGAGATTTGGAACTTGAGGAGCATGGCATGTATAGAGATGAGCAGCGGATCTGTATTCTCGGGGCCGGGAGCTGGGGCACCGCTCTGGCCCATCTGCTTGGAAACAAAGAGTACCAGGTTACGCTGTGGGACCGCAATCAGCAGATTACCGAACATATCACGCAGCACGGCCATAATTCCAAATACCTGCCCGATATTGCTCTGGCAACCACGGTCTCGGCAACGTCGGATATGGAAGCCGCGCTGAAAGAAGCCAATTGGGTGATCGTTGCTGTCGCCTCCGACGGAATACGTGAGGTCCTCGAAGAAGCCGTCAATCACGTCTCCGAGAGCGCGATCGTCATCAGCGCCTGTAAGGGTCTTGAGGCGGAAACCGGCATGACGATGTCCGATATCATCGAAAGTCTCTTTTCCGATATATCCTATTCCGGCCTCTGTGTCCTCTCCGGCCCGAACCTTGCCGGCGAGCTGGCACAGGGAATACCTGCGGCCAGCGTCATTGCAAGCCTCGATCCTCAAGTCGCGCGAGCCGCGCAGGACCTGCTGATGACGGACCGAACGTTCCGCGTCTACACCCATGACGATACACGGGGCGTGGAACTGGGCGGGGCGCTGAAGAATGTGCTGGCGATCGGCGGCGGGATCTCCGATGGCCTTGGTTTCGGTGACAATACCAAGGCAGCCCTCATGACACGCGGTCTGATGGAGATGACCCAGCTGGGAGTGGCGACGGGCGCCAAGGCCGTGACTTTCCTCGGATTATCGGGAGTTGGCGATCTAATGGCTACGGCGTCATCACTGCGGTCACGCAACTACCGTGTGGGATTGGGGCTGGCGCAGGGAAAGACGATCGACGAGATCCTGACGGAACTGCACCAGGCCGCCGAAGGCATACCCACCGCGCGCGCAGCTCAGGTATTGAGCACACGCCTCAAAGTCGAAGTGCCGGTCTTCTCGACATTATACGAAGTGATACACGAAGGGAAATCCCCTCTCCGCGCAGTCGAAGATCTCATGTGCCGGGATGCTCGCAGCGAGTTTGGGGAGTAAAAAACAGTTGGCATTCAGGGCCAACTACCAGCCTCGTTTGCCAGGTATCAGCGAGCCTAGCGCAGCGCCGGCAGCATATCCCAATGCGCCAGTGATGACAGTAACACTGAAAACGAAAATCATCTCGAAGAACGAGCCGATTGCATACCAGAACTGTCCGGTATCGTCTATATCGCCGCATGCTCCGGTTTCTGTCGACATATACCATAACAGGGCGATCGCGCTCACAGAGCCAGCGATCGCCCCGATATTTCCAAACACACGCCAGCGCGGCCAATACGGCTTTGCTGGCCTTTCTTCATAACGGCTTTCGAACTGAGGCAGCGAGTCAATCATCGCAACAGTTACTCCGCAAACTGCCCCACGGCCTACTCGATATAGTCACGCAGCCGGCGACAGCGGGTTGGGTGGCGCAATTTCTTGAGCGCCTTGGCCTCAATCTGCCGAATACGCTCGCGCGTTACCGCGAAGTGCTTGCCGACTTCTTCCAACGTATGTGGATAGCCATCGTCGAGACCGAACCGCATTTTAAGAACGTCACGCTCACGCGGCGTCAACTGGTCGAGCGCCTCTTCGATCTTCTCACGCAGGATCTTTGCCGTCGCAGCGTCGGTCGGTGAATTGGCGATGTCGTCCTGCAGGAAGTCTGCGAGGTGACTGTCTTCCTCTTCGCCGATAGGCGTCTCAAGCGAAAGCGGCTCCGGAGCAATGCGCAGGATTTCCGAGACACGCTCAGGAGGCAGGCCCAGCACCTCAGACAACTCGTCCACGGTAGGTTCGCGGCCAAGTTCCTGCACCATCTGGCTATTGACCTTCACCAGGCGATTGATCGTCTCAACCATGTGAACGGGAATGCGAATGGTGCGCCCCTGATCGGCGATAGCGCGAGTGATCGCCTGCCGGATCCACCAGGTGGCGTATGTGCTGAACTTGTATCCCTTGCGATAATCGAACTTTTCTACGGCGCGGATCAGACCGATATTGCCTTCCTGGATCAGGTCCGGGAAAGACATGCCACGAAGGGTATATCGTTTGGCAATGGAAATTACGAGGCGTAAATTGGCTTTGGTCAGAACGGCCTTAGCATCCCGGTCCCCCCGCTCAATTCGCTTTGCCAGCCGGATCTCTTCTTCCAAAGAGAGAAGCTGGGTACGGCCCACTTCACGCAGCCACATGCGAACGGAATCGTCGAGAGGAACTCCGTCCATAACGGGAACGTCTTCGGGAATATCCCGATCGAACGCCCCTGTGGTCCCGTGCGCAAGCCCTGAGTCGAGATCGTCATTGACCTCTTCAACCAGGCCTTCCGCTCCGAGCATCCCGAACCCTGCGCCGAGGGTTTCTATTCCGACGCCGGACGGCTCAGAGAGCAATCCCTGCAAATCGTCATAGCCGCCATCCGAACCGGAATCTTCCGGCAGGAGTATCCGCGGGATTTCATCACCACCGGCGATATCAGCACCATTAGTCATTAATGCTCCACCGGCCAATCTGTCAACTTCCGTAGTTGCCAATGTGCCACACCGATCAATTTATCTGCGGCATCCGAGAACCGCCTCGTGTTGCGCGCTGTAATTCGTGAAACCGCAAATAATCCTGAGAAGTCGCGGTTCCACTATTAATACGTTCGGTCAGTGCCTTTTGCTCTCGCATAGTAGACCGATTTTTTAGATGTTTTATCCCGCCGTCCACAACCGCCTCTGTAAGCGGTTCATCGTCGGTCATGACGATATCGGACAGAAGTCCGCTGAGATGTACATCATCACCCAGCATGGACTCGACCTTTCGGCCGCTTAAGCCACCGGCGCGGGCGGTTTCCAATAGCCGCTCGACCAGCTCACGGTTCCGAGCATTTTCAAACTCGCTCACTGTTACGGAGCGGGCTACCCGAGCCGACAGTGAAATATCATCCGATACTAAAGCGCGGATTAAGTTTCGCTCGGCCTTCACTGTCGCATCCTGCCGCTGCTCTTGTGCCACTGTTACGGCTGCGCGGCTGGGCAAGTTCCCGGCGTTCCCACCCTTCTCACGGGAGTAGGACGCCACATCCTGCCGAATCCGATCCTCTGCAGCCGCGCTTCCCCGGCTAAAGGCCGGATGATGTGGCGCTACAATGTGCAAGTACCGATCTAATTCTACATCATTTCCGGCCTTTGCGAGGACTGGAATTAATTGGCGGAAAAGTTCTATGCGTGAAGGGTCTTCTCCTTCAGGCAAATTCCGCACAATAATTTTCAGTTCATACTCCAGCATGGACATCGAAGCATCGATGCGGCGGGTCAATTCTCCCCGCCTTCCCGAACGCAGAAGACTGTCAGGATCGTCGCCAGGCGGAAATTCGATTACCCGCACTTCCACATCCCGCGCCTGAAAAATCGAGGCCGCTTTGTATGCTGCCTTAAGACCGGCGGAATCGGCATCGAATGCAAGCAGCACTTTTCGGGCGAGCGACGCAAGAACCCGAACATGTTCTTCCGTTACCGCAGTCCCAAGGGTTGCCACCACGTTTTCAAATCCGTGTTGGTGCGCTGTTACAACATCCATATACCCTTCAACGATGATTGCATATCCCTGTGAGGCAATTGCCTTCCGGGCGCGCGACAATCCGTAGAGATTGCGCTGCTTTACAAACACCGGAGTTTCCGGAGAGTTCCAGTACTTTGGCTTCGGTCTGCTAGGATCGCTTTCGCCAATAGCGCGGCCGCCGAAAGCGACTGTGCGGCCATGGACATCGTGAATAGGGAAAATGAGGCGGCCACGCAGATGATCGATATAAGAACCGCGCTCGGAGCGGAATATCAGACCAGCCGTCTCGGCATCTTCGAGGGACAGTTTGGCGCGCCTGATGTGGTTAACCAGACCGTCCCAGATATCCTGGGCATAACCAATGTGGAAAGCCGCGATGGTTTCAGGCAGCAGACCGCGCTCCTCAGCGTAGTCCTGCGCTGCCGGCGTATGTTGCAACAGTGCCGAATAATAACTCTGTGCCAGATCGTTCACTTGAAACAATCTGTCACGCAAGCTGCGTTCTGCGGTTTCCTCGGCTGCATCACGCCCTCGATGTGTGAGCTGAATGCCGGCAGCCTGTGCCAGCCGTTCCAGCGCCTCGGGAAATGAGAGATTCTCTATCTTTGCAACGAACTTGATGGCGTCGCCGCCTTCGCCGCACCCGAAACACTTATAGAAACCTTTTTCGGGATCGACGTTGAAGGAGGGTGTCTTCTCATGATGAAACGGGCAAAGGCCGCGGAACCGCGACCCTGCCCGTTTCAATGTCACGTACTTCTCGATGACACCGACAATATCGGTGCGCTGGAGAACTTCATCGATTTCAGTACGATCGGCCATAACTACGACCCGTCAGCTACGACTATTCGACAGCAGCGACGATAATGCCGACGAGACGGCTGTTATAGAACTGGAACGACGCATGGAACTTGTCTGAGTAGTCCTGCGTGAAGATTTTGCCCTTGATGGACGACTTCTCAGGAGAGCCGTACCGAGAAACGACATCACTGAGCTTCATGCCGAGGGTTACACCGCGAGCGGTCTTGACCTGCGGCTTATAGCCCGTCGCGCGGATCTGGATAACGCGCCCGTCATTTGAGAACGTGAACTCAAGCGTGTTGCCACTGGGCTGATCGTAAACCCATGTAACCAGGCTTGCACGAGCCTTAGCCTGTGCAGCAGCGCTGTTGGCGCCACCGGCTCCAGGATAACCGCCCGCTCCAGGATAACCGCCAGGGCCGCCGGCTCCGGGGTAACCGCCAGGGCCGCCAGCGCCGGGATAACCGCCCGAACCATCTGCGCCGGGATAACCGGCGGGACCGTCTCCAGAGTCGTCGGCAGATGCGCCGCCACCGCCATATTCAGTGGCTCCGCCGCCCAGCCCACCGCCGGCGCCAGGATAGCCGCCAGGGCCGCCGCCGGCGCCTGGGTATCCACCAGGACCGCCGCCAGCTCCCGGATATCCGCCCAGACCGCCATTTGCCGCAGAGCCGCCGGTCGTGGTATTGCCAACACGGACTTCATCCGGGCTGCCGTATTTTTTCACGACCACACTCATAGGGCTGAAGATCTTCACACCGCCCAGTGATCGCTCGGCCGCTGCAGCGACCGCGCCATGAACGCTTCCGGCAAGAATGCCGGCCGTAACGGCAGCGATCCCAACGGATTTTACAATCCACTGACCAAAATGGATCTGCTTGCCGGAGATAAGATTATTAACCCGTGCCATTGACCAATGCCTCCATCCAAACGTATCGGCGCCCACATAATTCTTCTATCAAACTTGTTACCAAGCGCTGCGCATCCCGGTTGCGGGAGGCAACGCCGACGACGCCAGCCGCATTGCTTCAAGATTATACGGTATAATTCGACACATAGGTCCCCCATTTCCTTCACAATTTTCATGAAAATCATTTATGAATTGGAAATGGTGTTTTGGGACCCTAGAATTCCCAATGAACTTCACCCGTTCGGGTTCGTCAATAGTAGTGCAAGCGGTGAGAAAACTCGCCCTGCAATACATTTCGAACCGGACGGATGAAGCATGTCTTACGCTCAGGTGGTTTGTTTGACCCAGGGAGAGAAAGTCTTGCTCGAACGCTGTCTCCGCAATGACGCGGCAGCATTTGACGAGGTCGTGCAACTCTACAAATCCAAGGTCTTCAACTATATCTGCCGCATGACCGGCGATATCCAGGAGGCTGAGGATCTGACACAGGAAGTGTTCATCAGGCTGTACACGTCTCTGAAATCCTTCCGGAACCAGTCAAGTCTAAACACCTGGATCTTCCGCATCGCCAGCAACCTTTGCATCGATCGCTTCAGACGCAACAAAAAACACCAGGCAATCGCCTATTCGCTTGACGATCCCTCAGATTCCGACGAAGGCGCCCTGGCGAGAGAACTTCCGGACACCAGCTTCGAGCCATATCGAATCAGCGCTAATAACGAGCTGTCGCGTCAAGTTGAGGCGGCTCTCGCAAAACTGCCGGAAAAACTTCGCGCGGTCGTGCTTCTGCACGACATCGAAGATCTGCCGTACGATGAGGTGGCGAAAGTCGTCGGCTGTCCGATCGGAACCGTAAAGTCGCGTCTGTTTCATGCGCGAGTTCGCATGCGGGAACAGTTATCGGGGTATGTCAAAGGAGACTAACCTGTATGGCGCAAGACAACGAAAGCAAAATGACGATGAGCAATATTCAGAAACCATGCGCAAAGTGGGGTCCCCTGCTATCGCAATACGTCGATGAGACTCTGGATGCAAGCCGGTCCGAAAACGTTCGCCGCCACGTTCAGGAATGCTCAGCATGCGCGTCAGCGCTCACAGCCTTCCAGACAACCCGTGACACGCTTCGATCGGCCGAGCCGAAGCGATTGTCATCAGATTTCGACCGTTTGCTCGCAGAACGTATCGCCAGCATCGAGTCGCAACGCGCAGCGCGCCGGTCCAGACTCATCTGGTTGTCGCCGCCGCTTCGAGTGGGATATGGCCTTGCGGCCATGGCCGCAACACTCGCTGTCGTTACTCTTCTCAATGCGCCACATCCTCCCAAGCGAATAATCGCATCAGCGAAGGATTCTGCACTCGTAACACAGTGCCTGGCACAGCATCGCAGCTATGCGGCAACTCAGCCGCTTACCGACTGGTCCGCGCAAAACCTATCTGCGCGAACCGATACCCCGTCCGGACAGTCAACTGATATGGTGGGCACAGATCTGGGAACGGATACTCTCTAACATGCAGAGGCAACGACACTGGGGAGGAATTCTCGGGGCAGTTTGCGTCGGGCTAAGTTCCTGCGCGCCGGCCGGCGCGCAACGAACGCCGCCTAAAGCGCATGCGCGCATTAAAAGCGTTGCTGGAGCCATATGCGCGCCGCCTCAGGCGAATAACAACACCCCACCCCGCAATCCAATCGGCTGGTTAAAGAGGACATTCAAGGCGCAGAGCCGCCTATCCTTTGTCGGCAGACAGCGAACTCTGGTAAACCGAGCCCGCGGCCCGGTCAGAGCTGAACAGGCGGTGTCTCATGCAGGCGACCGTGCCGTTCGTATCGATTATATATCCGGCCCAAAAGCCGTTTCCGGCGAGCAGATCGTGGATGACGGCACAACGTTCTGGCACTACATTCCGTCCCGCAACACGCTTGAGACAGGCCCTTCCAGAATTCGCCGTCAACACAACCGTGTGCGCCAGTTGATAAATCAGATTCAGCAGGGAACGCTTGGAGTTTCCATCTCGGGCGAAGCGAATATCGCGGGAAACGCCTGCACAATTGTGGATGTGCGCCCTGTATCGGGCTTCGGCCCCTGGCGGCGGTTATGGATCGACCATGATACCTATTTGCAGCTCAAGGTTGAGGAATACCGGACCGACGGTTCCCTGCTTTCAGAATCCGAGTTCACTCAGATCTCGATCGTCAACGACATCCAGCAGGCTACGTTCGGCGCTCCGGTCACGCCGCCGAACGTAATAAGAAAAACCGCAGCCCTCCCACACTCGGGAAGCCTCAAAGAAGCGCAGAAGAAAATTTCGTTTCCAATCAGGCAACCTGCCTATCTTCCGGCCGGTTATACGTTCCAATCCGCAGAGGTTTCCCGATTCCGTTCCTCTCAGATGGTTATTCTCCGGTACGTGAACGGCCTCAACACAATATCCGTCTTTCAAATCCCCGCCGACGCCGGCGAAGCGGCTCAGGGACCGAATGAGCCACGCCCCGATGTAGCGGTCGCAACTGTTGCGGGAATGAAAATCGTGGTAATTGGGACGGTCGGCACAGACGAACTTCAGCACGTGCTTTCATCCATACACTGACCGGCATCAGGATGTGAAATCGGAGAGGCTAATTCCATCACGGAAGAGCGCCTGCCGTTGCTTTTCGGCATACGCAAACACGGCGTCCATAAGCGGATCCCACTGAAAGTACAGGTCGGCAACATCCTCAATCGCGCTCAACATCTTACCCTGCGACTCGGATCCAGCCGGTATAGGCTCAAATCCAAGGGCTTCAGCTACAAATACGGCGCAATATCGGTCGGCACGGCTTTTGGAAGTCAGCTTATAACACCCAATGAGCCACAAGGCGTCCTCTTTGAGGCGTCCCCCAACCTCTTCGAATACTTCTCTTTCGGCAGCGACTGAAATCGTCTCTCCCTGTTCCACCTTTCCTGATGGAATGCAGTAGCCACGGCCGGCAATATCGGCGAGGACAATCTTGTCTCCGTAAAATAGGAACACAAGTACAGCCCAAATGTGGCCTTCACTGGCCGGTGGCAGCTCGTCGCCAGGCAGAAACTCCGCAGTAGCGCCCATGGCTTCCCAATATACGCTCGGAAAATCACGATCAGAATATTGCATGGATTTTAAGCCCCCCTGCCCCCTCATGTGGCGCAGGGGGTCCACAAGTTAACCTACGCCAAGGAGCTCAACATCGAATACAAGGGTCGCATTCGGCGGGATAACGCCGGGATAACCCTGTGGCCCATAAGCTAGATGCCCAGGAATCGTCAAGGTTCGACGGCCGCCGATCTTCATCGTCATAACGCCTTCGTCCCAGCCCTTGATTACCTTGCCCTGACCAATCGGGAACTTGAACGGCTGGTTGCGGTCTCGGGAAGAGTCGAACTTCTTGCCGTCGGTCAGCGTGCCCGTGTAATGCACGGTAACAATCTGTCCAGGCGACGGGCTTGCGCCGTCACCCACTGTAATATCGGTATACTGTAGTCCAGATGCTGTTGTGATCTGTTCCGCCATCGGAGACTCCCTTTCTCTCAAACATTCGCATCGCCGGCATAGAGTTAGGCTCTCTAACGCCCGCGCGCCAACGTCTTGCTTACGATGTGATTTTCGTGCAGCCGTAGTATACACCCGAGGGCGCATGATCTAGCCGTACAGATGGATGAATGGTTCATAACACACAAAATTGAAACAGATCGCTAAGTAATGTCGCAAACCATGTCCAATATTCCATCAGCCGCCGGCGGCGCGCTGCCGCGTCCGTCCCGACCGCGCAAAGCGCCTCAGATTCGTTTGCAGCCCCAGGATTTTGCCTGGATGGCCCTCGCCGCCGCCATATCATTGACGATATCGGCTCTCAAGTCCGGTTTACCCATCCTGGCGACTTTCTCCAGCTATGCCGCTGCCGCCACAACGGCCGCCGTATATCTGCTTGGTTTCTGTGCCCGAGACCGCGTTACCGCGCTCACCGGCGGTCTGCTGATGGCAGTGAGCGCCTCATTCATCCAGCAAGCGCCTGCCGATACGGTCTTCACTTTCCTGGCCTTGCTCGCGCTCGCCGCCCACGTGGCACAAAAGCCGCTTGCAGGGCTGGTGATCGCAGGCCTCGCAATCGCAGCTCGCATCGACTCCATCTTGCTTGGTCTCGTTCTGATCGCCCTGTTGCTGCCGGATAAGAACCATCGTCCCGGCATTCTCCTGTCTACCTTTGCGGCATCTGCGCTGGCAAGCACTTTGGGCCTGTTTGCTGTCCAGCATCACTTTCCACCGATGCCTCAATGGCATCCGAACATCGTAGCTCTGTTGTTCTTCTTTACAGGCGGCGCGGCGATTATCGGCTGGCTGGCGCTTCCTTTCCTGGCAGACCTTGCCGAACCTGCGCGCCTCACACGCTGGAAACCTGTTCTAATATGGACCTGCGTGGCAATGCTGATTGCCTGCTGCGCCATAGCTGGAGACACAGCGCCTTACCTGTTTATCGAACCCTTTATGATCGTCCTCGCTGCAGCCGGATTTGCGCGCATTCTTCCCGTAATCGCCAGCGATTCCGTCAAGCCGCGCATCCGCTACATTCTGGCTATCGCAGCGGCAATTGCCATTGCCGCTCCCAAAGCGCACCTGGATTGGACGACAACACACCCGGCAGTTCTCGCTCTAAAAACCGCAGCGAGCGCGGAAACTAAGCATGAGCTGCCTTCCAAAAAGCCAGAGGCTCCAAAGGTAACCGCCAAGCCGGCCCATTCAAGCGCAACGCCTACTCCCAGTGTTCCCAAGCGAGTAGTTACGGTCACGCCCCCACCCGCCAAGAAACCGGCTGCGCCACCGGCCCCGGCAGCAGACGCGCCTGCTGCAATCGTCGCCCAGGCTCTCAAGATGGGTGTCCCGATCACGCACAAAGATTGGCGTGGACGAACTTTGCCCAGAAATGTCTGGGCAATCCAATGGGACATCAAAAAGCGCCAGGAAGCATTGGCTGCCAAGGGAGCGCCCCACAAGCCGTAACGAAAGCGCCGGCTTAGTAAAAATAAATTTCTAAAGTCTTTCCGCTTTTTGCCTTGCCGCGCGAGTAAGGGATCAAGGACATTGAGACAAGCGAGAGAATTATGGATCCCAACACATTACTGAAAGAATATTTCGGCTTCGACCAGTTCCGCCCCGGCCAGCGCGCCGTGATCGATGCCATCGACCGTGATCGCGCGGCCCTGGCCGTCTTCCCTACCGGCGGCGGCAAATCCGTTTGCTACCAGCTTTCGGCGCTTAGGTATGAGGGCGTAACGGTCGTCGTATCGCCGTTGATCGCGCTCATGAAGGACCAGATCGACTTCCTCACCCGCCGTGGCATTGGCGCAGCGCGACTGGATTCGTCGGTGAGTCCCTCTGAGCAATACCAGATCATCGAGGGATTGGAGAGCGGCCGCATCCGCCTCCTCTACGTCGCTCCGGAGCGATTCAATAACGAGCGCTTCCTGAGCCTCCTGCGGAGGTTAAATATCGCTCTGTTCGCCGTCGATGAAGCCCACTGTATCTCCGAGTGGGGCCACAACTTCCGGCCGGATTATCTCAAGCTGGCGGAGACAGCCCGTGAAGTGGAGGCCGAGCGCGTACTTGCATTAACGGCTACTGCAACACCATCCGTCGTAGAGGACATTTGCAAGGCTTTCCGTATTCCCTCGGACGGGGCTGTCGTAACCGGCTTTTACCGTCCTAATCTCGATATTGTGACGAGCGAAGCGCCGGTGGAAACTCTCGAACGGGCGAATCTGCTTGCCACCCGGATCGCATCGCGTTCCGCCGGATCCAGCATCGTGTATGTGACCCTTCAGAAGACCGCTGAAGAGATCGCGCGTTTTCTGGAACGCGAGGGCTATCCTGCAAAGGCCTACCATGCCGGCCTGGACGCAGATGTCCGATCTTCCATCCAAGATTGGTGGATGCATTCGGACCAGGCGATTGTTGTCGCCACGATCGCCTTCGGCATGGGTATCGACAAGTCCGATGTGCGCTACATCTATCACTACAACTTGCCGAAGAGCCTGGAGAGCTACAGTCAGGAGATCGGCCGTGCCGGCCGCGACGGCAAACGCTCAACGGTCGAAATCTTCGTTTGCGGCGCAGACCTGCCAGCCCTCGAAAACTTTGCATACGGCGACACGCCGACGCGCGAGGCTCTGCTTGGAATGGTGAGCGAAATTGTAAATGGGCCGGAGGAGTTTGACGTCAACCTGTACGAGCTTTCAAACCGGCATGATATCCGCCAGCTGGTGCTCCGAACCGCATTAACATATCTGGAACTCTCGGGCCTGATACGCCAGGGGACGCCCTTCTACGCCGGCTACGAGATCAAGCTCAATCTGCCGGTTGAGGAAATTGTCTCCAAGTTCAAAGGAGAACCAGCCCAGCTTGTGGCCGATATTTTTGCCAACGCTCGCAAAGGCCGTATCTGGTATGCGCTCAATCCCGATGATATGGCTGAACTTCTCGGCAAAGAGCGGAAGAGAATCGTGCGCTGTATCGAATACCTTGAGGAACACGGCTGGGCCGAAGCGCGCGCATCCGATGCCCGAATGCGATTTACGCTGCTGTCACGCGGCAACGCAGCAGAAATCGCCGATGAACTCTACGCAAAATTCGAACGCCGCGAGAAGCAGGAAGTCGCCCGCGTGCACCAGGTCTATGCCGTGGCAAGCAGCGCGCCATGCGTGACCAACGCTCTTGCTGCACACTTCGGCGAGATACGCGAACAGCCCTGCGGACACTGCAGCGCCTGCCTCGAAGGCCCGACGATGAAGGCAGGTTTGCCTCCTCGATCGGAAAAGCTTCCCGAGTCATTCCCGCGCCGCGAATGGCAAGCCGTTCGCATGCAAGCCGGCGCAGCGCTCGCTCATCCGCGCAATGCCGCGAAGTTCCTTTGCGGCCTGACAAGCCCAGGGCTAACCAAAGCGAAACTATCACGGCACCCGCTGTTCGGATCATTGGAAACAGTACCGTTCCACGCAATATTAAGGTTCTGCGAGGTGCCGGCTCCGCGTTAACGAATTGGGACGGTATTGCGCCGGCTCGATGTTAATCTATTTTTTTCGCTTCCGCCGATCGATTACGACCGCAACTCCGACCAGTGCCATGAGGAGCGCTCCTACGCCGATCGATGCCGTCGTCGCATCCAGCTTCGATACCGGCGGGGGCGCAGGCACAGCCGCCGCTTCTTCAACTGTTGCCGCGCGACGCCTCAGCAGTTCCAGTTTCAAGCTTTCCAGCCCCTTTGCCATTGCCCAGCGGTGATTGGCGGCAAAGAACGGCTTCAGGGCAAATGAGAGGTACTTGAGCAGCGGCTTGTCTGCACGGATACGCCAGTCATACGTGATGTCGACATCATCGCCATCTTGAACTAAAGTCCACACGCCCTTTCCCTCAAAATCTCCATGGGCATCCAGCGCGATCCTCCCCGCGCCGCAGTCTGCTTCCGTCACCGTCATGCCCCACTTGAGCGTATATGGAAGAAAACCCTTGGTGTCCAGATCGATCATCTTGCCGATCCCGCCAGCATCCCCCTCTTGTGCGACGGTTGCTCCCAAATACACGGAAGGCCACCACCGAGGCAGTCCCACCGCATCGCTAAGCGTATTGTAGACTTCGCCGACAGTTCCGGTGACACGCCATTTGGTGATAAATTCGTAATCGTTGATTGCCATGGTTGATCCTTTTCTTCATTCGCAGCCCCTTGCCACATTTCGATGCGTCGCCGCCAAAATCCTGAAGGAATCAAAAAAGCTCAGCCCCGGTCTCCAATGGAAACCGGGGCTGAGCTTTATTCTATCCGGGTGCTAACGACTAATAGTCGTCGTCGTCATGACCGCCGCCGGCCGGGCTGGTCTTCTTGTCCTTCTTCTCGACGATCAGCGAGTTGGTGCTGAGGATCATTCCGGCAATGCTGGCAGCGTTCTGCAGGGCAGAGCGAGTAACCTTCACCGGATCGACGATACCGGCAGCAACCAGGTCGACGTACTCTTCGGTCAGGGCATTGAGGCCATGTCCGATCGGAAGCGTCTTCACCTTCTCGACAACCACTGAGCCTTCGAGGCCGGCGTTGATTGCGATCTGGCGGAGGGGCTCCTCAAGAGCGCGGCGCACGATGGCTGCTCCGACCTTCTCGTCCTCTGTTTCGCCCACGCCGACAAGGCTCGGGATCAGGGAGACCAGGGTCGCGCCGCCGCCGGCTACGATACCCTCTTCGATGGCTGCGCGTGTCGCGGACAGGGCATCCTCGAAGCGATGCTTCTTTTCCTTGAGTTCAGTCTCGGTGGCCGCGCCAACCTGGATGACGGCGACGCCGCCGGCCAGCTTTGCAAGGCGCTCCTGCAGCTTCTCTTTGTCGTAAGAAGAATCGGTGTTCTCGATCTGGCGTCGGATCTGCTCGATCCGGCCCTTTACAGCGTCGGTGTGACCGCCGCCCTCAACGAGCGTCGTATCTTCCTTGGTGACGGTGATCTTCTTCGCGGTGCCAAGGTCGGTCAGTTCAACGCCATCGAGCTTGATGCCAAGATCTTCGGTGATGAAGCGTCCGCCGGTAAGGACCGCCAGATCTTCCATCTGCGCCTTGCGGCGATCGCCGAAGCCCGGGGCCTTTACAGCGACGACATTGAGGATACCGCGCAGCTTGTTCACGACCAGGGTCGCAAGCGCCTCGCCGTCAACATCTTCCGCAATGATGACGAACGGGCGGCGGGTCTGAGAAACCTTCTCAAGGAGCCCGATGAGTTCCTGCACGCTGGAGATTTTCTTCTCGAATAGCAGGATGAGCGGGTTCTCGACGGACGCTTCCTGGCGCTCGGCGTCGGTCACGAAGTACGGGGAGATAAAGCCCTTGTCAAACTGCAGGCCTTCCACGACATCCAGGGTCGTAGTCGTTCCCTTGCTCTCTTCGACGGTGATGACGCCATCCTTGCCGACCTTATCGAGGGCATCGGCGATCAGGTCGCCGATCTCGGTGTCGTTGCCGGAAATGGATGCGACCTGCGCGATGCTGGCCTTGTCGGTGATGTCTATCTTGCGGGTTTTGAGCTCAGCAACGGCCTTGTCGACCGCTTTCTCAATACCGATGCGCAGAGCGATCGGGTTGCCGCCGGCTGCTACGTATCGAAGGCCTTCGTTGACAATCGCCTGCGCAAGAACGGTAGCGGTCGTGGTGCCGTCACCGGCAACATCGTTCGTCTTGGAAGCAACTTCCTTAACGAGCTGTGCGCCCATATTCTCGTACGGATCTTCGAGCTCGATCTCCTTAGCGACGGTTACGCCGTCCTTGGTGATCGTCGGGCTGCCCCACTTCTTGTCGAGGACGACGTTGCGCCCCTTCGGGCCAAGGGTCACCTTTACAGCGTTGGCAACGACGTTGGCGCCACGCTCAAGCGCCCGTCGCGCCTCTTCGTTGAAAAGTATTGTTTTAGCTGCCATATGTTCTATTCTCCCTAACTCTAAACTTCAAAGCCTAATCTCTGATAAGAGAATTGGCTGTCCAAACCTGGTTATATCGGCCAATGCCATTTGGCCCGTCGATTGCCCTCCACGGAGTGCGTACTCGGGGCTGATAAGATCACGAAGTCGTTCTTGCCCCGGCGAATAAATTCACGGGCTGGTAAGTTCACGAAGTCGGCCTGCGCCGACTCAGAGAAGATGCCTTTAGCGTCATCTTCAGTGTCCGCAGGCGGGTGCCCTCTGGGCGCTTGTGGGCTGTTATTCGCCAGGGCAAAAGGACACTGTGAACTTGCTAGGCTTTGACGGCGTAGATCTGGTCTTCGTCCAGAATGATGTACTCCTGGCCGTCCAGCTTCAGCTCGGTGCCGCCATATTTGGAGTAGATCACGCGGTCGCCGATCTTCACGGATAATTCCTTGCGGCTGCCGTCGTCAAGGACGCGTCCCGGACCAGCCGAGATCACTTCGCCCTCTTGGGGCTTCTGCTTCGCAGATTCGGGCAGAAAGATTCCGCCGGCGGTCTGCTGCTCTGCATCAATCGGCTTTACAAGCACTTTGTCGGAAAGCGGTCGAAAATTCACGGCCATGTGTGAACCTCCCATTCATCGAAGAATTGGAAACATTTTCATTAGCACTCCTTAGGTCCGAGTGCCAAAGTCGACGTTATTTTACTGGTTATCTGTGGAGTTTGTCAACACCAATAGACTCAAGTTTCTTCATAACCTCAGCGAATCTCGATTCGGCGCAGTGGATTCGCAAAGTGGGATTTATGAGGACGAGAGATGTTGCACAGCCCGAAAGAGAGCGCCTTCGACAGGACCGAGGATCGGCGGGCTGATTGAGGCTTTGGGGGCAAAGCGGGTGACAGAACGGGCAAATACATCTGTGAGAGCCGGCCCCGCCTGCCAGAGGCTTCCCACAGTAATAATGGGAAATGCCGTGTCCGGGAACAGAGTGCGCGCCGCGGCTTCGGCCAATACGGCAAGCGCTCCACCGGTTCTGTGAAGGATCTTGCGGGCCACTTCATCACCCTCAGCAGCTTCCCTGGATACAGTCTCAGCCAGCGATGCAATCGCAACGCGATCCAGTTTCCCGCCGTATACTTCGGAAATCAGATCGAGAGGAGATGAAATCCCCACCACGCTGTGAAGAACGGGCGTCAGGCGCGTTTCAGGGCCGGTGCCGTCATATTGGCGCAGCACAGCCGCAATGGCCTCCCGCCCCACCCCATAGCCGCTGCCGGAATCGTCGATGAGATATCCGTATGCGCCGGCGCGCGCCGCCTGCCCGTATGCGTTCTCACCATAAGCAACAGAGCCTGTGCCCGCGATAACGACGAGGCCAGGTTTGCCGCCTGTGCCGCCTGTCAGCGCTGCAGCATAGTCGGCCTCAACATCGATTCTTGCTGCAGGAAACAACCTTCCCAACTCTTCCATAAGCGCAAGACGTTTCGGGAACGCTGAATACCCGGCCACGCAGGCGCAAATGCCTGCTATATTGTCCGGCGTTGTCTCCGCATCCACGAGCGCATTCGCAATTGCGTCTGTGACCGATCGCAGCGCATCCTCAGGAGACATTGCCGCGATATTGCACGGCCCCGAGTGCCCGTGCCCCATGATGTCTCCGGTTACATTGCCGATAATTGCGTCGGTTTTGGTGCCGCCGCCATCAATGCCGATAATGCACTTGGTCATTTCTGTTGGGCTTCCAGATAGGACGTATCATTGAGATAGATCACACGTCCTGAGTCGGGATTCTTGAAATCAAGACGCGTAATGCCGGCGTTATCCAGACTGAGATGAAACACGCATGGCAGCGGCGCACTCATCGCATGCAACACGATAGGACGCAGCGATCCGCCATGACCGACCACGATTACGGTATCGTCGGGCTCATGACGGCTCAGGATGTCACGGCAAGCTCCAACAATTCGGGCCTGTACATCGTGCCATGTCTCGCCGCCTGGAATATGGAAATCGAGGTCGTAATGTGACCGAAAACGCGCCCATTCGCCGGGGAATTTCTCCTCGACGTCCGCGGGCGTCATCCCCTCCCACTCTCCGAAACACTTTTCACGCAGGTCGAACCGAGTTGTGATCGGTAGATTTGAGAATTCCGCGAACGGGCGGATCGTTTCCTGTGTGCGAGTGAGGTCACTCGAATAGATAGCCGCAGCCTTAATGCCCTTTAGCCTCGATCGGACTGCCAGCGCCTGTTCATTTCCAAGAGGACTCAGCGGGCTGTTCTTATGCCCCTGGATGCGGCCTTCCGCATTCCACATCGTCTCGCCATGTCGAACTAATATAAGTCGTGTCACACCGTCCTCCGGACCATGTTATACCACCCACTAAGTGGGTCTATTGTAAATACACAGGTCTGACAGGCTTACAATCTTGTCCATATGCATCTAAGTCTTGACACGCGCGTTTTGGATATGCTAATATACAGTCCGTCAGTCAACGGGATGTAGCGCAGTTTGGTTAGCGCACCGAGCTGGGGGCCCGGGGGTCGCAGGTTCGAATCCTGTCATCCCGACCATTGATGATGTAGCAGTAGGCAGCGGAGAGAATGATCTCTCCGCTGTTTGTTGTTTCAGCCCTCTGTCTTTTGGGCTTCGTCACGCTCGGTAAAGACGCCCGCGATCACACGCATCGCGGAAATCGTCCTTGGAAATCCGGCATACGGCGCTAGCTGCATTACGGTCTCCACGAGTTCCTCTCGCGATACTCCCAGATTCATCGCTCCATGAGCGTGCGCGCGGATCTCGTGCTCCGTATCGCCCTGGGTGGCGAGGGCTGAGATGATGATTAGCTCACGCGTCTTCGGATCAAGCCCGGATCGTGAATAGATATCTCCGAATGCGAACTCTCTGACATAGCGCGGCAAATCCGGCGCTACTTCGCGCACCTGCGCAAGAAACTCAGCGCCAATATTCCCATAGATCTGCGATACCAGATCTGATCCACGCTTCAGCCGGTCGTCTGACATAAAACACCTCATTCGCCAGATCGCCGATTCCAGGCCCGCCATCGGGTGCTCAGGACGGCGAAGTTTTCAATCCTGCCTAAGTTCACCGAATCAAATGAGAAATCCGTAATTTGGGGGATGTAAAATACACCGGCTCTGATCCACAATAGCTAAGGTCCCGGCGTAAGGGTGAGATCACTCAATCTCTCTGCGCACCGCGAAGGCGCGGTTGCCAAAGCCCTGCCGGAAAATTCGAATCACGCTCCGGATCTCCATCCGGAAGAAGAGGTGCTGTTCGATGGATGCGCTTTCGTGGAACCGATTTCAATTCGGCTTCACAATCACTTACCACTACCTCTTCCCACAGCTAACGATGGGGTTAGCCCTGCTGATCGTCGTATTCAAGGCGATCGCAATGCGCTACAACAAGCCGCTGTATAACGACGCTGCCCGTTTCTGGGCGCGCATCTTCGGCATTAACTTCGCAATGGGTGTCGTAACAGGCATTCCAATGGAGTTTCAGTTCGGCACAAACTGGGGGCAATTCTCCAAGTACGCCGGCGGAGTCATCGGAATGACGCTGGCAATGGAGGGCATGTTCGCGTTTTTTGCGGAGTCTGCCTTCCTGGGCCTATTCCTCTTCGGCGAAAAACGCCTCAGTCCACGAATGCACATGGTTGCCGCGTTCATGGTATTCTTCGGCTCCTGGCTGTCCGGGTACTTCATTATTGTAACCGACGCCTTTATGCAGCATCCGGTGGGCCACAGGGTAGGCGCGGACGGCATGCTTCATATCGCAAACTTCTGGGAGTACCTGCTGAACCCCTGGGCCATCTATCAGTATATGCACAACATGAGCGCATCCGTCGTGACGGCCTCATTCGTAGTCTGTTCCGTAGCCGCATACTGGCTGCTCAGCGGCAGGCACACGGAGCATGCGAAGGTCTCCATGAAGATGGGAGTTATCGCGGGCTTGATCTTTTGCCTGCTGCAGCTATTCCCAACGGGAGACCTGCACGGCAAAATGATGGCGAAGTATCAGCCTGCCGCCCTCGCCGGAATGGAAGGCAAGTTCGAGACGAGCACACGCGCCGATCTCGCGATCATTGGTCAGCCGGATGTCACACATCGCAGGCTTGAAAATCCGATCGTAGTGCCGTATGTATTGAGCTTCCTGGCATACGGATCGTTCGGCGCAGAGGTCAAGGGACTTAACGATATCCCGAAGGAAGATTGGCCGGATAACATTGAGTTGCTTTACTACTCGTACCATATCATGGCCGGTCTGGGCACGATCTTCATTGCGCTGATGGGCCTGGCGGCCTTCATGCTCTGGAAAGGCAAGTTGTATCAGTCAAAAATCATGCTTTGGGCATTGATTTTTGCGTTTCCATTTCCGTATATCGCCACGACCGCGGGTTGGATGTCGGCGGAACTTGGCCGCCAGCCCTGGCTGGTGTATGGGCTGATGCGCACGATACATGGCACATCGCCTAATGTACCGGCTGGAGACGTTGCCTTCACAGCGCTCGGCTTCATCGGCCTGTATTTCGTGCTCGGAGTGCTGTTCCTCTATATGATCTCGCGCGAACTTGCAAAAGGCCCTGGCTCCGGCGATCACGCAATAAGCGCAACGGACAAAGAACCGATCCGCGCATAGGCGACTCGTCGCATTTATCGTTTCATTTAGGGGGGCGGATTTACCTTTAAATCCGCGCTCTCTCTTGAAGCGTTCATTTTAGGAAGTTGCCATGGGAGGCATCATGGAAGCACTTTGGTATCTCTTGATCGCCCTGATGCTGGTTACATATGTCGTGCTGGACGGCTTCGACTTCGGCGCAGGGATCGTGCATCAAATTGTCGCCAAGACCGACGGCGAACGCAAGCAGGTTTTCGCGACGATCGGACCAGTCTGGGATGGCAACGAAGTTTGGCTACTGGCCGCGGGAGGCACGACCTTCTATGCATTTCCGCAGGCATACGCCACGGGGTTCAGCGGGTTCTATCTGCCGTTGATGCTGGTGTTGTGGCTGATAATGTTTCGTGGGCTATCCATTGAGTTTCGTTCCAAAGAAGAATCGCCGTTGTGGAGGAGCTTCTGGGACGGAGCATTCAGTATCTCTTCGCTGCTTATGGCCGGTATTCTAGGCGCAGCGATGGGCAACTTGATCCGCGGCGTGCCGATCGACCAGACCGGATGGTTCTCCGGACCGTTATTCACAAACTTCCTTCTGGGATCTCACCCCGGCGTTCTGGATTGGTTTACGGTGCTTGTGGGGATATTCGCGGCGTCCCTGCTTGCTTTGCATGGCGCCCTGTATCTCGTTTGGAAGGCAGAAGGACCGGTAAACGAACGAAGCAAGAAGATCGTTCGTCGGCTGGTTCCGATTGTAGGCGTGTTGATGGTGCTGGTGACGGCGGCAACTCTCTATGTGCAGCCGATCATTACGCATGCCCTGATGTCGCGCCCCATCATCTGGCTGCTTCCCGTGCTGGCAATCGCTGCACTGGTCTCGATACCAATACAGTTGAATAAAGGGCGTGAGCTGTCCGCATTCTTGGGATCAGCGGCATTCATCGTTTCGCTGCTCGGAGCAACGGCGGCGGCGGCGTGGCCGAACATTCTGATCTCGACACTAAGTCCCGACTATACGCTTACGGCCCAGAAAGCCGCAAACGAACAGCATACATTGCAAACAGGCGCGATCTGGTGGACAATGGCGATGGTCCTCGCTATCGGCTATTTCATCTACCTCTTCCACTCATTCCGCGGAAAGGTCGCCGTTAACTCGGACTATCACGACCATTAGGTCGCTCGCCGCATTTCTAGCTTCTTTTCTTAAGCAGATTGCCTTCTCAAGGCGTCTTCTCTTGCCAAGTGTTTATCGTTGGCTAAGTCCTTAGAATAAGCTCAAGAATCAAAAAGCCCCCGGTCTCAGGAAGAGACCGGGGCTCTTTGCTTTCTATTTCGTCTCCGTCAGCTTCTCCGAAACCTTGACGTATGCCCGCAGCACTTCCGCAATACTCCAGGCCTGCGCAATACAGCCATTGGGGTTGAAGGGCTGTTCAGCATCGTAGATCTCACTGATACTTCCAACACCGTACTGCCGCATTCCCTTGGTGACGAGCGTCTCCAGATATCCAAGCGCATGGCCGGCATCGCCACCCGTGGCGAGGTATGCGTCGACAAATGCGCCGATAAGCCATGGCCACACCGTCCCCTGGTGATATGCTCCGTCGCGCGCAAGTCCATCCCCGGGACCGTAGTGCGAATGGTAGTCATGAGATCCCGGCGCAAGCGTACGCAGACCAAAGGGGGTCAGCAGGGTCCGTTCCACGCAGTTGACGACAGCTTTGGCAACATCTCCATCGACAACAGGAAAGGTCAAGCTCGTCGCGAAAATCTGGTTCGGTCGGACCGTACCATCGGGGTTTCCGTCCGGATTGATACAATCGTTGAGGCCGCCGCCATCAGACTTTACAAACACCTGGGCAAACGATGCCTTAGCCTGTGTCGCGTGTCCCTCAATATCCACCGCTTTGCCGTCTGCAGCACGTGTGTGCAGTTCCGCCAGTATCTTGAGGGCGTTGTACCAGAGAGCGTTGATCTCAACAGGCTTGCCATGGCGCGGCGTAACTACCCAGTCGCCCACACGAGCATCCATCCAGGTTAGCTGTGCTCCCGGAGCGCCGGCAGCCAGCAAGCCGTCGGCAGGGTCGACATGGATACCATATTCGGTCCCTGCCACATGGTGCGCCACGATGTCATCCAGAACCGGCAGCATTTCCTTGACTGCGAAGTCCCAGTCACCCGACGCCTCGCCATACTTGTAGATCGCCTCAAAGAACCACAGGGTGGCGTCTACGGTGTTATAGTCCGCTCCTGCTCCCCCGTCGGCAAAGCGATTGGGGAGGAGGCCATCCTTGATCGATTTCGAGAAGGAGAGGAGGATATCTCTCGCCACATCGTGCCGGCCGGTAGTCAGGCACAGGCCGGGGAGAGCGATCATGGTGTCACGTCCCCAGTCTGTAAACCAGTGATAACCGGCCAGAATGGTGGCTCGCTCGGTGCGATCACCCTGCGGTATGACAAACTGATCGGCCGCAAGCACCAACGCCTTGTGCGCAGGATCTGTGCGCGCATCAACCCCACCTGTCGTGAGAAGCTGATCCTGACGCGCCAGGATCTCGGCGAAGGCTTCAAGCGGGGGCTTAACAGCATCGCCTTCCGTTGACGCAACAACGATGACAGACTGTCCCTCGCTCAGGGTCCCATCAAAATTACCGGGGCAGAAGAGGTCTTCCGTGAAATCCTGACCACGCTCTTGCTCTCGCTGATGCTCGAAATTGTAAAACCAGCCACAGTGGCCGGTAAAGTCAAGGGGCGGGTCGGTATAAAGCGTGATCGGATTGGCGCTTGGGAAGGCGACAAACCTTATTCGAGAATTCTTCTCCGAGGAAAGAGCGCCCGTAAAACCGTCCCATCGGTGCTGTTCCGAGTGATAGTCTTTGTAGGCCATCAGCGGCAGAAGGCGTAAACGGATAGGCTCGGATGCACGAATCAGCCGGTATTCGATGTACACCGTGTTCTGGCCGTAGCACATCCAAATGCGCTTCTCAAGCTCGACACTATCCTCATGGAAACGGTAGCGAAATGTGGGAACGGGCAGCGATTCAAAGCTTACAAGATGCCTGAATCCTTGCGGCTGAACGATGCTGGGATACTTGTTTGCGCCGAGGAGGTAAAGCTGATCGCCGATGCGGATCTCTTCCTCCACTTTCGACAGCAGTACTGCCCGGCCTACCGGGGGTGAAAACGCTGCGACCAATAGGCCATGGTATCGTCTTGTGTTGGCTCCGGACAACGAAGAGGAAGAATATCCGCCAATTCCGTTTGTCACAAGCCATTCAAGCCTTGAAGCTGTATCCCATTGTTGAAGGATCTCCGGACTGAATTGGCTCATGGGTGTGCTCAGATCTCTACAGCGCCCTGCCCCTTGCTGAAGGCCTCCAGGCGACGAACGGTCTTAACTGCGGAACGGCGGCGCTCAACGGCCTGTTGAACCTTGAGGCACAACAGCTCATAAACATCGACACCCGGCATATTTTTTTCAATATAGTCGAATGCGCCGCGCTTCATACATTCCACCGCATTGGCCACGTTGCCATAAGCTGTCAGTACGATGACTTCGGTGAAGACATCGCGCGCAACAGCGCCTTCTAATATACGGATACCCGAGTTCGGGTCCTCCATGCTCATGTCCGTGATAATGATATCGAAAGCCGAAGAGGATTGATGCAGCGTCTCGAGTCCATCCAGTTCACTAGGCGCAGTCAGGACTTTGTATCCTTCACGCTCAAGACGGCGCTGGACCGCCTCTCGCACTTCCTGCTCGTCGTCTACTACCAAAATTCTACACATAGATTTGGGAATTATACCAGACTCGCGAACACCGTGAACGCGTGTTTGCCCTGTCAGTCCTTAGCGGGAAGAAAGGTAATGAAGTCGGCGCCCTGCCCGGCCTTGCCTACCTCAGCAATATTTCCGCGATGCGCCTCTAAAATACCCTTGACGATCGAAAGCCCTAATCCCATTCCCCGTGCGCGCGACGTATAGAATGGGCGGAAGATATGAGGCTTGATCTCCTCCGGAATGCCCGGTCCCGTATCCAGGAACTCAATGCGTACGTACTGCTTGGCGCGCGGAAGCCGAGCCAGCCGCTGCGCCTCTGAACGGTCAGCGAGTGAAGTCCGGACTGTCAGGCTTCCCCCGTCAGGCTGGAACGAAACCGAGTTCTCTATAAGTTCGGAAAATGCGCGCTTTAATCTCGCGGAATCAGCCAGCACCAGCGGGAGGTCGTCGGTAAGTTCCAACACAAGTCCCACGCGGCTGCGCTTCGGAAAGCTTTCCGCCACGCACTGACGCACGATCTCGTTGATATCGCACTCGGTGAGAGATATTTGTGTGGCTCGCACAAAGTCGCGGAATTCCTGAAGGATCTCTTCAAGGCGGAAGATGCCGCGCCGAATACCTTCCGCCAGCTCACGGAAATTCTCGCGACGATCTTCCGGCTCGGAAAGGCGGAATTCAAGTTCGTTGAGGTCGCCCTTGATCGCAAATGTCCGATTGCCGATCATATGCGCGGCTTTCGCGGACATTTCGCCCCATGCCGCCATACGCTCCGTGTTCACAAGGCGATCCAAAATGCGGCTGTTCTCGATCGCAGAGCCAAGCTGCGATGCGATCGTCATCAATACGCTTTCGTCATCCTCGGTAAACTCGCGCCGGAACCATGGAGCCACACTCTTGCGGCGCAGCACACGCAAAACGCCAAGCACTCCGCTTCGTCCAAAGATAGGAACGGCAAGAAATGCCCCCACATCCTCGGACGGGAGTTCTTCGAACCGTCCCTGCCAGCGCGGATCACTTTTGGGATTATCTGTGCGGATCGGGTCGCCCTGCTGCCCTACCCAGCCCGTTAGTCCGGCGCCGAGCGGATATGCCGCCTGCCCAACACGATCTGCAAGGCCGCCACGGGACGCCTGCAGCACTAGCTGGTTCTTATCCTTATCCAGAACGAACAGAGAACAATCTTCGAAGCGCAGCATATCGGCGGCAACATCCACCACACGCTGTGTCAACTGACCGATGTCGGCGATGGCGCTCAAATCCTTGCCGATCTCAACCAAAGCGGATTCGCGAGCGCGCGCAGAATCCATCTGTAGGCGCATAGCCATCATATCGGTGAGAGGCTGGAGCAGCCAGAGATCCCTATCCGAGAAGTGATCGGGGCGAAAGCTTTCGATATTGATGACGCCACGGGTTACGCCGTTGCCGTCAATAATCGGCACCGCAATCTCACTGCTTACGTCGCTGAAGAAAGCAAAGTAATAGGGATCCGCATCGACGTTCCCGGTGACATATGGCTTTCCAGTTGCGGCAACATGCGAGGTAATTCCTGTACGCGGCTGCACTTCGGCGGCTTCGGGCGCCTCAGGCGAACGTGACCGCAGAGCGACCTTTGGATCGTCCGAAATTGCAGACAGACCAAGCGCCCGTGGATCGTCGGTGATCTTGAGGCGGCGTGCCCGGAACTCGTCGGTCCAACCGTCGCCTGCCGTTGCGATCAGCGAAAGCTCGCCTGTATCGTTGTTGGCAAGGGCTATAAATGCGCGATCTCCGCCGACGGACTCCATTGCCGAAGAATTTATCTCTTCGAGCAATTCCTGGACATTGTCCAATTCGAGTGCCTGGCGGCAGAGGCGTTGAAACAGCTGCAGGGGCTCTGACATACCCCTCCATTGTACCCAATGACGCGAAAAGGCCATGGCGTTTCCGCCATGGCCCTTTTCGTATTGTTGACTTTATCGGCTTTTTATGGCGCTTGGAAGTCTGGCTGCTGATCCTGATCCTGGTCAGGCTGCTGATCTTGGCCCGGTATCTGACCCTGGCCAGGCATCTGCCGCTGTCCAGGCTGCCGGCCTTCCCCAAATGCGCTTGGCCGCTCCTTCAAGGTAGCAACAATAATCTGGTTGCGTCCGCCCCGCGAAACAAGCAATGTCAAAGTATCGCCGACCTTCAGCTTCTGGATAATGCTGTTCAGCTGATCCACATCTGTGATACTCTGCTTGTTAGCCTCTAGGATTACATCATATGTCTTCAAACCGGCAGCATCGGCCGGCGACCCCTGGTAGACCTGCTGAATTACGACTCCCGCGTCGCCCTTCTGCTGAATGCCAACCTGAGCGCGAGCTTGATCCGGAATGCCCTTAAGCGGCGCGTAGGAAACTCCGAGGTAAGGCCGGACAATCTTTCCGTTCTGAATTAGCTCAGCGGCAATCTTGCGAGCCGAATTGATCGGGATAGCAAAGCCGATACCGACATAGGACCCCGTGGGCGAGTAGATTGCCTCGTTTATGCCGATTACCTGACCGTTCTTGTTGGCGAGAGCCCCGCCCGAGTTACCGGGGTTGATAGCGGCATCGGTCTGAATAACCGAGTTCAGGCGATGCCCTTCTGCAGCAAGTCCGGATCGGTTGACGGCGGAGATAATGCCGAGCGTTACCGTGGTGCCGATATCCAGCGGGTTTCCGACTGCAATGGCCCAGTCGCCGATGCGGACATCATCGGAATTGCCGAGCTGAGCAACCGGAAGCACGGCGCCTTTGGTATCGATCTTCACGACAGCAATGTCGCTAACGGGATCGGCGCCGATCACCTTCGCCGTATAGCCCTTGCCGGATACATTGACCGTTACCTGTTCGGTATCTGCGACGACATGGTTGTTAGTCAGGATATAACCATCTTTGCTGATGATAACGCCTGATCCTGCGCCCTTCGGCTGGACCGGCTTCATCTGTCCGCCACCACCGCCGCCGAAGAAGCGAAAGAACGGATCTCCTCCGAACGGGTCCTGCTGCGCAACCGCCTTGCCCACCGTGTGGACATCTACGACGGCCGGCTCTACCTTTGCCGTTGCGTCGGCAATGACGCTGTCGGCAGCCCCACGCTGTGACGGCGGGGGAATGGACTGCAGGGACGTTAATACCGCCTGCTTCGAAGCGCCGCTATTGAGTACTCCTGTCGGCTCGAAGCCGTAGAGCCCTTTTAGGGTTGCAGCACATGCAATAAAACCCACTACAAAAGTTGTCGAATAAGCCAGAGTTTTCTTCATCGTTTCCTTGACCTCAATGAGTTTCGGGTGTTTCGCCCCGCCACGCTAAGATCTCATCGAACGAAGCAGGTTCGCCATTTCAACGGCGCCGGCGGCAACATCAGAACCCTTATTTCCGGCCTTGCTGCCGGCTCGCTCTAACGCCTGCTCAATCGTATCAGTTGTTAATACCCCGAACATAACTGGAACACACGTCTCTACTCCGATACTCGCCAGGTTGGACGCCACCGGTCCTGCGACGTAATCGAAGTGGGCGGTTGCTCCGCGTATGACAGCGCCGAGGCAGATAATAGCGTCGTACTTTCCCGATTTCGCCATCTCCTGTGCGACCACTGGAATTTCAAACGCGCCTGGAACACGCGTTAAAACAACATCGTCATCATCGACACCATGGCGGCGCAATGTATTCAAAGCGCCTTCCAAAAGCCGTTCTACGATCAATTCATTGAACCGGCTTACAATGATCCCGATGCGCAGTCCCGCACCTACCAACGATCCTTCATACGTTTTCATAAGACGTTTTTTTCCTGCCTAGAGTTCCCAGGCGACATTAGAGTTGTGATTTTTTTGAGAGTGAGGTGAGGCGCAAATCGGCAAGCCTGAAGACGTTTGCGGGGAAGCCAACGTCTCCCATTTCAGACCCACCCTTGTTCCCTCCCGAAGTGAGGGAACAAGGGTGGGTCTGAACGAGCGAACGCCTATCGCGATAGGCGTTCGCTCGTTAAAACGGCAGATCTTGATCCTGCTCGTGAAGTGGTTCCTCAAGGAAGTGCCCCATCTTCTCGCGCTTGGTATCCAAGTAACGGCGATTGGCATCGTTTGGCGTTGCCACAAGCGGAATACGATCAACGATCTCAAGGCCGTAGCCTTCAAGGCCCGCAAGTTTCGCGGGGTTGTTGGTCATGTACAGGATGCGCTTGATCCCAAGATCCACGAGCACCTGTGCCCCGATACCATAGTCGCGCAAATCAGGTTTGAAACCGAGCTGCAGGTTAGCCTCCACGGTGTCCGCGCCCTGATCCTGCAGTGCGTATGCCCGGATCTTGTTGATAATCCCGATACCGCGGCCTTCCTGCTCGATGTAAAGCAGCACGCCGCGGCCGGCCTCCGATATTCTCTGCAGGGCAAGGTGCAATTGATCCCCGCAGTCGCACTTTAAGGATCCTACAAGATCACCTGTGACGCAGGATGAGTGTATCCGCACCAGCACGTCCTGACCGTCGGAAATATCTCCCATCGTAAACGCCGTATATGGCGCAGGGTCTACTTCGCTCTCATAGGCGTGCGCGATGAAGTCGCCGTATTTGGTCGGGAGCTTCGCTTCGGCCACTTTGTGGATGAGTTTCTCCGTGCGGCGGCGGTATTTGATGAGTTCGGCAATGGTAACTAGCTTGCAGTCAAGGCGGCGCGCCATCTCCGCAAGTTCCGGCAGACGCGCCATCTCACCGTCATCGCCCATAATCTCGCAGATAACGCCCACAGGCTGCAGTCCTGCCAGCCTCATCAGATCCACAGCCGCTTCAGTGTGTCCGGCCCGCTTCAATACCCCACCCTTGCGTGCCATCAAAGGACTTATGTGGCCGGGCCTGTTGAAGTCGTGCGGGCGCGCATGCGGATCGGCCAGCTTCTTGATGGTAACAGCCCTATCGTGCGCGCTGCTTCCGGTTGACGTGCCGTCACGGGCATCCACGGCGACCATAAAGGCCGTTCGCATACTCTCATTGTTGTCGCGCGCCATTGGATCGATATGCAGAGCGTTGAGACGATCTTCCGTCATCGGAACCGTTATAATGCCGCTGGCCTGTCTCGTCATTAAGGTGAGGACTTCAGGTGTCACATACTCTGCCGCAATAACAAAATCGCCCTCATTCTCACGGTCTTCATCGTCCACGAGAATGATCATTTTTCCGGCTCTCAAGTCATCGAGAGCAGCGTCAATTGAGTCAAATTTTAATTCAGACATAATATTATACAAAAAGGCCGCCTCCGCACGCATGCTTAGGCGGCCCGGGTTAAGGGTCTCAGGATGGAATACGGAGATTGTTACTCGCGATAAAGAGTTGCTACAGCCGTAAGGGGCCGTTCTTCCCGAGCGAGATCGGCGATAGGAGGCAGCAATTCGCCGCGTCCACTCTCGCCGCCGATTATCTTCTCAATGTACTTGCCGATAATATCGGTTTCAAGATTCACGATATCGCCGGCGCGCTTTGTGTGAATGTTGGTGTTTTCCCATGTATGAGGGATAATGGCGACCGAAAAGATCTTGTCGTCCGCCTCCACAACAGTCAAAGAAATACCGTCGACGGTAATGCTCCCCTTGCGAACGATGTACCGCATGACATGAGAGAGAGCCGAAATATAGATAACGTAGGAATTGTCCACTTCCCGCATGCTGACGATCGTGCCTGTGCCATCTACATGACCCTGTACGATGTGACCACCGAAGCGGCCATTTGCAGGCATGCTCCGCTCCAAATTGACGGGATCGCTGATTGCAAGAGCGCCGAATGCAGTGCGCTGCATCGTCTCATATACGACGTCAAACGCAACTGTGGACGGCGTATGGTCGATCACTGTCAGACACGTACCATTTACAGTTATGCTGTCACCAAGGCCAACATCCTGGGTTACAAGATCGGCTTGAACGGTGATGCGCGCAGAGCGATCCCCCCGCTCGATGCCGGAGATCGTACCGACCTCCTCAATGATGCCTGTGAACATGTGCCCTTCCTTTATTTCTTGAGCCGTACGCGTCTATTCTCATATGTATTCTACCCAATGCGCGTTTACGACTATATCCGGACCACTGCGCCTTATGCTCTGAAACTTCAGGCGGGCAGCATCCGCCATTAAATTCACACCGATTTCTCCGATGGGGCCAGGAGATCCTGCCCCACCTGCGATCTTCGGAGCGATAAATGCCACAAACCGATCGATGAGGCCTGAGCGCACAAACGACGCTCCCAGCTCACCACCTGCCTCCACTAAAACACCCACTATGTCGCCTCGGGTTCCCAGTTTGTGAACTAAATCACGAAGAGAGACTTTTCCGCCGGCGTCGGTTTCACATACAATCACTTGACAACCCAGCGACCGAAATGTTTCCTGTCGCTCGGATGCGGCTGCATCCGTCGTTGCAATGATCGTTCTTCCGTCCTCGCAAGATTTTCGCACGACCTTCGCTTCCGGGCTCATCCTGAGCCGGCTGTCCACAATGACTCGCCATGGGTCACGCCCTGCCCGATTGCTTAGTCTTGTTGTTAATGACGGATCGTCGTCCAGAACTGTTCCCGCGCCGGTAATAATGGCATCGCAGCGATCCCTTAGCTGGCGGTGCACAGCGCGCCGGGATACATCTGACGTAATCCACTTAGAATCGCCGGTTTTTGTCGCAATTTTGCCGTCGAGCGTCATTGCCGTCTTCAAAACGACATATGGAAGCTGAGTCGTGCGATGCTTGATATATGCCGCATTAAGACGGCGCGCCGCAGCTTCGCATCCCCCAATATGAACTTTAACGCCGTTCGCAATCAAACGTTCTACACCGCTGCCTGATACTCTCGCATCGGGATCCAGCATAGCGATGTAGACTTCCTTGATGCCGGACCTAATAAGCGCATCGGCGCATGGCGGAGTGCGGCCGTAATGCGAGCAAGGTTCCAGAGTCACATAGGCGCGCGCCGGCGCGCGCGGAGAATCAGGTAAAACGAGCGACAAGGCCATAGCCTCAGCGTGCAGTCGGCCGGGCGCAATGTGATAGCCCTCGGATACAGTGCATCCGTCTTCATCCGTTAGGACACAGCCCACCATCGGGTTGGGACTTGCATGACGGCCACAGGCCGCCAATCGAAGAGCGCGCCTCATCATTTGAAGATGCTGCTCATCCCACCCTGAATGATCGTTGTCCAAAAAAGCCTTACTCACTATTTATTATACGGTCAGTCTGCCTGCTCATCACGCTGAATTGCATTTTGATCTTGCTCGATTGCGTGATCAAGCTCCGCCTGAAGCTTGAAGCTTTCCTGCATCAATTGCTTCCGTTCCTCCGCCGCCTTACGCAGGTTCTCCCGAGTATCCAGAATAGCCAATGGAATTAGGGGAAGCATCAGACAAAATGTGAAAGTCCAATATCCGATGTAATTCAGGGCTTGCTCGCGGTCAGAACGATGACGGATTCCCGGAGTGGGATGAGGGATGGGGATAAAGGTGCCTCGAAACCAGAAACAGAGGCCGAAAAACAGCAAAATCAATCCAATGCCGCGAATACGGCGCTGGCGGCCGGAGATCATGGATTGTCCCAGCTTGGAACTCCAAAATCTCACTTCGAACACCCCATAGGCGGCTACAGCAATAACTGCAATCGCCAGAAGCGCCCTTATTACTGTCATGGCCTGCCTGCCACGGCACGCTGACGAAGCTCAGCAACTGCCGCTTCGATTCCCTCGGGATGATGGAAAACCGCGCTGCCCGCAATCAGCACGTCCGCGCCGGCACGTGTTACAAGAGGCACTGTGTCGGCATTGATACCACCATCAACACCGATCTCATAGCGCAAACCATTGGCCGCGCGCAGTTCAGCAAGCGAATGTATCTTGCGTAGCATCTCCGAGATAAAGGCTTGTCCCCCAAAACCGGGATTAACAGTCATTACCAGAACACGTTCGACATCGGCAAGCACCCACTCGACAGCGCTGATCGGTGTAGACGGATTGAGCACAACACCCGGGCGGCCGCCTGCATCCGAGATCTGCCGCAATACACGGTGAAGATGATAAGTCGTTTCCGGATGCACCGAAACCATATTCGCGCCGTTCTTAACGAACTCTGTCACATATCGTTCAGGGTTCTCAATCATGAGGTGAACATCGAACGGAACGGATGTCACCGGCCGGAGCGCCGAGACAAGCCCGGCTCCAAAGGTGATATTCGGTACGAAATGTCCATCCATGACGTCGATATGGATATAGTCGGCGCCGGCATCGGCGAGTTCCGTTGTCGCTTCTGCGAAAGCGCCGAAATCGGCCGACAGGATGGAGGGGGCGATTTTTATGCTCATAATGTCTTCTGTCTTACCAGCTTGCCGTCGACAAATATTCGGAAAGTTACTTTATTGCCAAATGCCGTCACCGGAGGGTTGACTTCCGTTCCGGATGTGGGATGTTCATCATAGACGAGAAACGTGCCGGTAGCGTCCTGAAGTTCGATCTGTACATGCCGTTCACCCCGAGGGCGTCTGGGCACGCGAAATGCAATCTCAAACTGCCGCATCTGCGTTTGCTTATTGACATCGCCTGCCGCCGGCGGATCGGATGATGGATCAGGCGGAGGCGTCAAATGCACTGTATCCGGCATCGTCGGCGACTCGGTAAGTATTGGCGGCGTTGTCGCGCCCACGAGATCGCTCGGCCCGGAATCGCCGGCAGAATTGAAGGCAGTCACCATGTAGTAATAAACAGATTCCGGCTTGGCAGTGGAATCCGTGTACTGCGTGGATTTGAGCGCAGACACAATCACCGTATCCGTTCCGTCCTCACGCCGGGTAACACTGTATGTTACAGCGCGGGCAGATGCAGTCCAAGTAATGTTGACCTGTGTAGGAGTTACCGGGCTGGCCTGAACATCCGCCGGTATATCCGGCGGCTGAGCGCCTTTGGAAACTGAAATTGATACGATCGTGCCGCGCGCAGTAGTCGTGCCGGACTGCAGGCTCTGGGTAATTACATTACCTTTTTGCACTGATGCGCTGTATTGCTCGTCGACAGTAGGAGGCGGAAGGCTTGCATCCTCAAGCGCCTGGATTGCTCGCTCCTTGGTCATGCCCTTCAGGTCAGGGACAGTAAGCAATCGCGGCCCGAGGCTGCGGAAATAGGTTACCGGCCGGCCAGCCTTAATTTCATTACCGCTCTGGGGATCCTGCTTATATATCTGGTTCTCCGGCCACTTCGTGCTGTAGTCCGATCCGCCTTCCACCAACTCAAAATTGAGTTGCTTGGCAATAGCCCGGCTGTCATCGACGGTTTTGCCGATCAAATTCGGGACGACGACATTGTTCGGCACGGCAAAGTTCTTGGCGGCCTGATATCCGACCCCGAGAACTCCAAGCACGACAAACAGTAACAGAACCCAAACAGCAATGGTCAGTGGGTTGGCCGGCTCCTTATAACGGATTTCTCTTTCCTTTTCCAATTCGGCGGCGGCCGCAGTCAGGCTTCCAGCCGTTGCCGCGCGGGAAGGCCGCGGAGCACGGGCAGGTTTCGCAGTCAGGGGAGACCATGTGAGCGGCTTTCCTGCCTTCAGCGCCTCAGCAACCTCCTGGAGGTCAGCAAGCATCTGCCCCATATCACGGTAGCGCGATGCTGCATCCGCGTGTGTGGCTTTCTGAACGATACCTTCAAGGGCAGTAGGAACCGACGCATTGGCATTTCGGGCGGATATCGTCTTTTCGCCGGGAATAGGAGCTGAACCCGTCAACATTTCAAAGAGGATGACGCCGAGAGCGAAGATGTCATCGCCGCTCCGAGGAGCATCGCGGCGGGTTCTCGAATCCAGATATGGCTCAAGGCCCGACGGTCCTTCCAATGCGAAGGCCGCATGCGCCGCACGGCTGAGACCGAAGTCCGTCACACGGGCTTTACTGTCAGGGCTAAGCACAATACACGATGGTGAAAGCGCGCCGTGCACCACACCACTGCGATGGGCTGCGGCGACCGTCTCGGCAATTGCCGCCGCGATTTCCGTTGCGATCGTCAAGGAAAACGGCGCAACTCGCCGAATACGCTCGCGGAGAGTGATGCCGCGGACATACTCGGCGGCAAGATACATCTCGCCGATCGCAGTATCACGGCCGCAGTCGACCACTTTTGCGACACCCGGAATGCTGAGCAGCTCATTATCCTGAATACATTGCCGTACGTCGGCCAACACCCTGTCAGGGGCTGTCACGGCGGAATCGGGAATTACTCGCAGCAAAATAAACGCGCCTAATTGCGCATCGCGTGCTTTATAGAGGGAGATACCACCGGGGCTTGACGAGGGCAGTTCCTCGAGGAGTTCAAAACGCGGATTAGTTAGTCTAGCGGTCACAGTCCGTTTCCCCAGAACCTCGGCCTGATGGGCGCCGCGAAGAAACATTCCGTGATCCCGGCACGGCGTTACCGGGATCTTGTGTTTTACGAAGATATCGAATTGCAAGCACAACGGCGCTGACGATTACTAGCGCGGCGTATACGGCGATCCCGCTCCCCGCCTGCAGGCCAATGCCGGCAGGATCCAGATAGCCTCCGTAAAAGACTACCCCGACATATACGCACCACAACGCAAGGATGACATCGAGGATCTTCCAGGAAAGGCTCTGATCGCTGTCTGAAGCATCGTCACTGGTAATCATCGGCGTTATAACCTACAAATTCTGCTGTCGCGCAAGCGCCTCGCGAATTGCGTCCGGCGAGACATCATGTCCCGGCGTAACTTTGCCGATCTCCTCAAGCAATACAAAACGCGCAGTGCCGTCGACGGACTTCTTATCCCATGCGAGTAGCCTGAGTATGCCGCCAACCGCAATCCCTTCCGGCAAGTGCACCGGAAATCCGGAATTGGCGAAAATCGAAACGAGTTCAGCTGTGTCTTCCGGCTTTGTGATTCCGATTTGCTCGCCAATCAGCGACGCCGAAACCATACCTACTGCAATGGCTTCTCCATGCCGGTAAACACGATAATGTGTTATGGCTTCGAGAGCATGCCCGATCGTATGGCCGAAGTTCAAGATCGCGCGCATCCCCTCGTCGCGCTCATCCTGCTCGACGACGCGCGCTTTAATCTCGCAGGACCTGGAAATCGCATACTCCAGCTTGGATGAGGTGAGACGAAGGATCCCGTTAACCTCATTTTGCAGCATATTGAAAAATGGTTTGTCGTAGATTATACCATACTTGATAATCTCCGCCAGACCTGAGCGCCTCTCTCGAATCGGCAGCGACCTGAGCGTATCGGGATCGATTACGACAAGCCGGGGCTGATAGAATGCGCCGATCAGGTTCTTGCTGTTCCCGAAGTTAACTCCGGTCTTGCCGCCTACACTGCTGTCGACTTGAGCAAGAAGCGTTGTCGGCACCTGAACGAGATCCAGTCCACGGTTGTAAGTCGCGGCAGCAAACCCGGCAACGTCGCCGATAACACCGCCGCCAAGCGGGACAACGATTGAGCGCCTATCGAGTTTTTCGTCGTGAAACGTCTTATATAGCCTGCGAACCGTCTGCAGGGTCTTATAAGCTTCGCCCGCCGTCAGCATAACGCGAACGACCCGGAAGCCCGCTTCTTCGAGACTGCCGGCAACCAGGCTGCCATGATACAGGTCGACCTTCGGGTTGCTGACGATGACTGCCGTTCGCCCGTTAGGTTCTCCCTCGCAACAGACTCTGGCCACATCGGCCCCGATAGTCGCTAGCGCCCCACGGCGAACTACGATGTCGTATGAACGCGGTCCCAAGTCGAGATGCACGGATCCGGATGTCCGGTAGTCTGATGTCTCGAGCGCGGCCTTGCCTGCTTTACGCACTTTCCTCATATGTCCTCTGATAGTCCCAGTGTTTGGACAACGCAACGCGCTGCGTCGTCGGGTGAAGGGAATGACGAAGTATCGATGATATGGGCCGCAATAGCGGCGTACTTGTGTTCTCGTTCAGAAAGAAGGCTCTCGATACGTCCTCTGGGGTCATGCTGGTGACTTGCCAGAAGGGGACGTTGATCGATTTTCCGGATCACTCTCGACAGAATTGTGTCGACAGAGGCCCGAAGCCACACCACAGTGCCAATGTTCCGCAGGATTTCAGCATTCTCCTCGCGCAGAGGCGTTCCGCCGCCTGTGGACACAATGATCTCTTGTTCGCCTATCCGTGAATCCTCGGCGAGATCCTGCAGGAGCTGACGCTCAGCGGATCGGAATGCAGCCTCGCCGCGCTCCACGAATAAGCGGGAAATCGGCATGCCTACACGCTGTTCGATCTCTCGATCCGTATCCACGTGGCGCCCCCCCGTGATTCGGACGATCCCCCGGCCGATCGCGCTCTTGCCGGTGCCCATGAAGCCAATCAATACAATACTCACCGTTTAGCGCTTATCTACTCTGTGGGAACCTTGATGCCACGGCTCTGTGTTCGCCGGACATAGCTTTCGAAGTTGTCCTTCATTTCCGCCATACTGTCGCCGCCGAACTTGCGGGCCACGAGATCCGCAAGCACAATGCCGACCATTGCCTCGCCGACCACTGCGGCAGCTGGTACGGCACAGACATCCGAACGCTCGGCAAATGCCGGCACGGCTTCCTTGGTCTTAAGGTTAACCGACGGCAGCTGCTTCATCAGCGTCGCAATCGGCTTCATGGCAGCACGAATAACGAGTGGCTCTCCATTGCTCATACCGCCTTCGGTTCCTCCTGCATTATTGGAACTGCGAAGGAACTGAGCTTCATCGCCGGCTTCGTAAAAGAACGGGTCATGCACCTGCGATCCGGGCACATCCGCTACGCCGAAACCCATACCAATTTCGACACCCTTAATCGCCTGAATGCTCATCAACGCCTGGGCAAGTTTGCCGTCGATACGCTCATCCCACTGCGAGAAAGAGCCAAGTCCAACCGGCAATCCCAGCGCAATGACTTCAAAGACTCCGCCAAGCGTATCGCCCCGATATTTAGCCGCATCGATGGCCTCTATGATCTTTGTCTCGGCATCTTTATCGACAACGCGTACAGGACTGGCTTCCGATAATTCTCCGACCGTGCGCAGGTCAATGCCGTCGAGAGTGGCGCGGATACCGCCGATGTTCACGACATGTGATATGACGGTAATGCCAAGTTCTGCCAATAGAAGACGCGCGACAGCGCCGACAGCGACCAGGCTTGCAGTATTTCGAGCAGAAGACCTCTCAAGGACATTTCGCAGGTCGTCGTGGTTATATTTCATCATGCCGGCATAGTCGGCATGTCCCGGACGGGGGATGGAAATGACAGGCGTTTCCGCTTGATCGGCAGGCAGGGGCTCGATCGACATCTTTGTCGTCCAGTTAGCCCAGTCCCGATTGCGAACGAGCATCGTTACCGGACTTCCCATGGTTCGTCCGAATCGGACGCCAGAAAGAAATTCGACGGTATCTGTCTCGATCTTTTGCCGCGCGCCGCGCCCGTATCCGCCCTGGCGGCGGCGCAGCTGTTCATTAATAGGATCAGCGAGAACGGTGAGGCCAGCAGGTAAACCCTCTATGACCGCCGTAAGGCCGGGTCCGTGCGATTCACCCGACGTAAGGAAACGAAGCAATGGTGGTATTCTCCCTCATTGGAAGATAAAGCGAAGCTTTTAGCGGTAATTATACCTGATGAATGTGACACATTGTGCGAACAGCCCCTGTCCGGCGAGCGGACAGGGGCTGTTTACGTGTGTAATCCGTGTGTCGCTTACGGCGATACGGAAACCGAGCCGGTGCCGTTATTGCTAGAGCTGCCGGTATCTTCGCCGATAATCGTGGGGGTCACGAATATCAACAACTCACTGTTGTTGACTGTACGGTTACGGTTTCGGAACAGGCCACCGATTAGCGGCAGGTCGCCGAGGATCGGAATGCTTGTGCGGACGCTCTGTTCGTTATCGTTGATAAAGCCGCCGAGAACCATTGTCTCGCCACTCTTAACGGTACGGACCGTCTGCAGAGCCTGTTCGTTTGTTGCTACGGCGCCGCTATTGCCGACCGATGCGCCAGGAGTTGAAATGTCCAAGGACAGCGGAAGTGTAATCGAGTCATCGCTGTTGATTCGAGGAGTGACGCTCAACGTCGTCGGGATATTCTGGAACTGAACCGACTGAGAGCTTACCGCCTGGCCGCCATTGGGAACGACCGTCGTTGTTGTCGTTACCGGAATGGAGTTGTTGACCTGGATCTGGCCCTGAACGTTGTTGGTCGTAGTAATGATTGGCGCGTTCAAGATCTTAGCTCGGCCATGTGTCAGCGTTGCAAGCATCTGTCCGACGAGGTTGCCTGTTGCGAAGTTCAGCCCGTAGCTGCCGCCACCCTGACCGAGATCGGAGGCAAAGTTGATACCCGGGAACGGCACGAACTCATAGTTGATACCAAACGCATCCACGTCGTTGACGTCGGCGCGGACGAACTCAACACGGATCTGCACCTGCCGAGGAGCAACGTCGATGTACTTGATGATCTCGCGCATCTTCTGGAACGCTTCCGGAGTGGCCTTCACGAGAAGTGAGTTGTCGGCCTGCAGCGCTATGATCTCGTCGACTCCTTCGGGAAGCTGCTGCTGCCCGCCGATGCCACCCGCGCCACCAATGCCACCACCAACTCCGCCAATGCCGCCGCCGATACCACCACGGCCGCCGCCGATACCGCCGCCACCAAAGCCGCCGCCGCCGAAGCCGCCACCGCCGCCACCAAAGCCGCCGCCGCCGAAGCCGCCGGGGAACTGACGCGCCTGTTGGGACGGATCGCCATCCTGGGTTCGATTAGCCTGCGCCGGTCCCATTGAACCAAGACCAGCCGGAACCGACGGGACATTCTCACCCGTTGCCAACACTATAGACGGATTATGATCGAACCTTGGAAATTTGTCGCTGCGATCGAGCCGATTGGCAAAGGGATCAATGTCACGAACGCCCTCGTCCCAGTGCAGCAGGTAAAGAACATCATGCGGCACGGCATGCTGCAGGACCATCTTGTACCAGTGAAGATCGGCTTCTCGGTAACTGCGGCGCGTCAGCGCCGAAGGAGCCTGAACCTGATTCTGAGCGACAGTCTCGGAATCGTCGCCTTGCTTTAAAATATAGGTGCCGTCCGCGTCCTTAACAAGACTCGCTCCGGCGCTCAATGCTACATTTTGAAGTGCACGGTCGATCTGCATGTTTGAAAGGTGGACATTGACCTTACCGAAAGGATGGTCTCCCGAACGGATCACGATGTTTGCCCCCGTCTGACGCTGGATGGCGTCGACGACAAGGCTTAAGTCGGCATTCGCGAGGTCCAAATCGACGGTCTTTCCTAAAGAAGAACCGGAAAGGCGCATATTGTCCGCCGACGCCTGATATGCATTCGCAGGCATGGACGCGCCGAACGCGCCAACCCCGAGCATCGCAGCGATCGCGACTTTTAGACCTGAACTGACCTGCCTGTTGGGGCGGTCATTATCGATAGCGGGCAGCATCGCGCCGCGCCGACTTGCAAAACCCATTCGGGTGTCCTCCTGAACTCTCTGCTGCCGAGTGGCGCCCGTAAGCGCCCGGACATTCACATATTTGCGCATGCATGCCCCCGACTTGAAACGATCACATTCATTGATGGATTTACAGTGGGGGTCAAATTACAGGGAAGTAGAAAGGGCGCACGGGCCGGGGTAAATATACAGGCCCGTGCGCAATTCTCGTCTAGCGGTAGCCGAAGCCACCACCACCGCCGCCAAAGCCGCCGCCGCCGAAGCTGCTGCCGCCGCCGCCGAAACCGCCGCCGCCGAAGCTGCTGCCGCC